>Ga0302271_10001879_pt1 | contig 19585 bp, 17 predicted proteins | sample III_Bog_N1_1_FD_198767 | JGI IMG/M metagenome (GOLD analysis project Ga0302271, IMG submission 198767) | Peat permafrost microbial communities from Stordalen Mire near Abisko, Sweden - III_Bog_N1_1 | ecosystem: Environmental > Terrestrial > Soil > Wetlands > Peat | place: Sweden: Abisko...
GAAGGGAAAATACAACAAAAATGCACTTGATTACCAAAAAAATATGAAAACCTTAATCGGAAAACTGAATGAAATGGTCGACCAAAACCCTGCCCTTTCCGTCGGAGAAGTTAAGGACGTGGTAGGAAACCACCCGAATGTAATTTCTGTACTCACCAAAAAGGATGATAACGAAATTTATTCAATCACTCATTTTGACGATTCAGTAAATTACACAAACTACAATATCTACTTCCCGGAAGGAACTTGGAAAGAAGTTTTGAACACAAACGATAAAGAATTTGGCGGAGACGGTAACTTCAAAAACGACAAGGTGAATGGCGGAGACGTTCGACCAATAAATCTTCCAAAAGCAAGTACTATAATGTTTAAAAGAGTAGGATAGAATAGTAAATACGCTGCAAAATAATTCCGATTTTTGGATTGCCACGTCGCACGCTCCTCGCAACGACACTTTTCTTTTCACACTTCACTCATTTACAATTTTATCTGGGTAACCACGCCATGGATTTTATTGGCAGGTAAATTATAAAAACTTACAAATGTTGGAGTGACTTTTTTAATAATTGAAAACATATGCCAGAAGAAATTATTGGTTTCGATATCTTCAACCCCATAAAATATAGCTTTTTCTTCTATATCTAAGGCTTTCAACACGGCTTCTAATTTAAACACCTGCATATACCCGACATCGATTTTTAAAACTTTTAATCCGGCGGCCACATTTGTGATTTCATAGTGAAGCCCAAAAGCCTCATTTGTTTTATTAATTTGAATAAATATATTCTCGCTATAAATTATATTATTTGTAAACATGGTCTGAACAATATATGGGGGAACCTTTTCAATTCCTCTTGCAAAAAATAAGGCCTTTCCTTGAATTTTACTGATTTTAGGATAAGTTCTCTCGTATTTTTCTAAAAAATCTTTTTTATCCATCAAGTCTATAGCACCATGCATTGCTTTTTGTCCTTTTATGTACAAGATTATCAAGGACAAAGGAATAGTCGCAATTATTATTGACCAGTAAGCTCCTGTATGAATTTTTGAACACGTTGCAAACAAAAATGCGAAATCGCAAACAATTAAACCCAAAGTTATGAGAAATTGAAAATATTTTTTTCTTAAAAAGAAAATTGTCCCAATCATAACACCAGTAATAGTAAAAGTTCCGGTAACGGCAAATCCATATGCGGAAGCTAAGTTGGCTGATTCCTTAAACATCAAAATAATTACAATTACAAAAAATAACAAAAACCAATTTGCGGTTGATATGTATATTTGAGAATTAATTTTTTCAGAAGTGTAATCAACCTTAAACAGAGGTAAAATTCTGGTGTTTATCCCTTGATAAACAATCGCAAAAAGCCCGCTAATCATAGCTTGCGAAGCAATAATAGTTGCCAAAATACTTGTTATCAAAAATGGAATATAAAAAATCTTTGCCTCGGATACAATCATTGAAAATAAGATATTTTTGGAGTCAGGATGAGCAATTAAAAAAGCTCCTTGACCCAGGTAGTTCAAAATAAGAACAATCAGTACAAAAAACCAAGCTTTAGTAATAGGTCTTCTTCCCAAGTGCCCCATATCTGCATATAAGGCCTCTGCTCCGGTGGCACAAAGAATTACCTCTGAAAGAACAAAAAATCCGGCCAATCCGTTATGTGTAATAAATCTTAGGCCATGCATAGGGTCAAAAGCGGTAAATATTGAAGGAAAATGTAAAATTGAATCAGCACCCGATATCCCTAATGCAAAAAACCACACAAGCATAATTGGACCGAAAATTTTGGATACTGCCTCTGTACCTTTTTTTTGAATTGAAAAAAGTGAAATCGCAATTATTAAAGTGATAATCAAAATAACCGATTGCGGAATATTCTGGAAAACATGTATAAGCTTTAAACCTTCAACCGCGGATAAAATACTGATGGCTGGGGTAATTACACTGTCTCCTATAAGAAGAGAAATTCCGACATAAGTCAAATAAGAAAAGAAAACAATCGGCCTGCTGCCCTTTAAAAGTTTTCTCAAGACTTCGTTGAGAACAATCGTTCCACCTTCACCCCGTTTGCTAAGACTCATCGCAAGCCAAGTATACTGAACTGTTACAATTAATAAAAGAGTCCAAATTATTAAAGACAAAATACTAATGACATTTTGTTGAGTTACTTTTGTAGTCAAAAATATAACGGTGAAGGTATAAATCGGGCTTGTCCCGATATCTCCAAAAACCAAACCCATTGCTTGTATTATACTTTTTATTGAGGTCTTATCTTTTATCATTTATATCCTATTTATGACGGTGCGTGGAACACACCCTACTTTTTAAACCGCCCCTGATTCAAGCTATTGGGGTTAAAGCCATAATTAACTTATACTAAAGTTAATTATAGACCAAAAACAACTTTAATACACAAAGAGATTAAAATCAAGAAATTAATACAAAATAGTAAGATTAAACAGTTGAAATCGCCGAAAAGATATGTCATAATGAAAGAGCTTTGCATGGGTGCGGTTTTGTTCCTTCAACTATACTAAAGGGAGAGTTGACTCTGATTGCTTTGCAGTATACCCACCGATTATTTATAATCGCCAGTGGGAAACAGATTAGCTAAGGCGCTCACCCACCTGCTAGAAAACGGCAGGTAACAAAATCCCCTATGTAAAGCTTCTTTTTTTTATCCCTATCAAAAGTAGGGTGCGTCCCACGCACCGTCATAAGCCAATGTCAGTCGGTTCGTTGTTCTAATAAAACTCTATTTACTTCTGCTTTTACCATTTCTTGGATTTCATCATTTAATTTAGAAGTTTTTTCTTTTAAAAACATATCGCCCTTGCTCGCGAGAATATAATTAATATTAACGTTAAAGTTTTCCAATAAACAAGCTAGATTGTCGTGCCCTAGCCTTGATTTATTGTTTTCTACTGAACTAATAAAGGATTTTCCCACTTTAAAAATTTTGCCAAATCCTTCTTGAGTAAGATTTAATGCTAATCTTATTTTTTTTACTCTTTCACCCTCTGATGGCATTTTAACTCCCTTTTGTAAATCAATGTAAATTTAATAGGTAATATTAGTTTAGTCACACTTGACATAAGTTTAATATTAGTGTACAATAATATATAATTACTGAATGGAATTCGATCAAATCAAGCATAGATTATCATACTATGCTTGAAAATTCAACATATTGCAAAGACGTAACAATATCGAGTATCGATAGAAATATTATATTCAATGATGGTGGGGTAGTGACCCCACCCTACTTTTCAACTTGTAGTAGGTTGGGTTTGCTAACCCAACAACAACATGAAATTAATTAACAAATTGGAAAAAAATGGACAACGAAGAAAAAATAAATAAACTTGAAGAAATCATTTTAGATGTTGATTTAAAATTAAATGTTTTACGCAGTGCTGTAAAAGACCCTGATGAGGGGACTTTAGAAATGTGTGCGGTAAGCTACTGTATTGATGACATTTATAATACATTACAACAAGTTAGAAAGATTTTTTAATCTTTTTTATCAATATTTGAGGGCATATTAATGCTACTTCAAATCATTTTCAACAAATGTCACAAATGCTTTTACAAGCTCAGGGTTCCACTTTTTATTCGAATCCTGAATGATAACATCCAGTGCTTCTCTAGGCGTCAAAGCCTTTCTATAAGCACGGGGCTCAATCAATGCAAAATAAGCGTCCACAATAAGAATAATTTGTGAAGATAATGGGATAGTTTTGCCGGACATTTTACCCGGATAGCCCGAGCCGTCCCAGTTTTCGTGATGGTGTTCAATAATTGGTATTATATCTTGAATATCAGAAATCGGCTCCAAAATCTCCCTTGCTGCAATTACAGGATGGGTTTTTATTTGGTCTCTTTCTATTTCTGTCAAAGGTTCTGTTTTTTGCAAAAGCTCTTGAGGAAGCATTAAATTCCCTATATCGTAAAGCAGGGTCGCAATTCTCAATTTATCAGTTTCTTCTTTTGAAAGGTCAAAACTTTTCGCCAACCCTGTCGTCAATATAATCTTTAATCTGGTAACTCCCTGTGCATGTAGAGGATTGTATGTTTTTGCAAGCATATCGGCAACCGAGTAAAGCATTTGTTTTGGAGTTGTTTTTTCATCAGGAGTGTCCGAAAGCCTCTGATACAAATCCTCTGCAACCTCTTTGGACACAGGAATTCTTTTTTTGGAAAGAATATCCATAAAAGTATTCATTGCAACTTCCAGCCATGATGTCTCTGTGATAGGTGTAGCAAGCTGAACTTGATTTCTGCCGTTTCTTTTTGCTGCATACATTGCCTGATCGGTTATCTCCAAAAGTTCATCAACCTTATTTGAATGTTCCAAAAAAGTTGCAACCCCTATGCTTGCAGTTATTTTACCAACTTGTTCTATATCGCAGCCGGCTATTGCTGCTCTAATTCTCTCTGCAGCTATTAGTCCACCCGCTGAATCAATCCCTGGCAAAAGAACATTAAACTCTTCTCCACCCATTCTAGCAGCAACGTCAATTGAACGTGCGTTTTGTTTTAAAACATCCGAAACAGTTTTTATAGCCAAATCTCCATAAATATGTCCGTACTTATCATTAATTTGCTTCAGAAAATCCAAATCCAATCCTATTAGAGTAAAAGGCTGTTTCGTCCGCAGAGCCCTAATTGCCTCTTTTTCCATAAATTCTTCAAAATATCTTCTGTTGTAAAGAGTGGTCAAAGGATCGGTTACTGCCTGGTTTTTGACAGCTTGGAATAAGTCAGCTATGGTAATTGCCAGCTCAATTTGTCTTGCAAACAAATTAAGAAAATCCAATTCGCCATCTGTTGCCTCATCTCTTGAAGAAAACATCACCAGCCAACCAAATTCAACATCCATAGTAAACAGGGGAACAAGAATTACGGAATGACTCTTTGCGTTATTTAAAATTTTCTGAACCGCCCCATCTTCCAAATCCGGCAAAACCGATTTAAGTACAAATCTCAAATCAACAGTCTGAGTTATTTTTTTATTTACTAAAGCTTGAGCAAAAATTCCCTTTTCATCATAATGAAGGTTTATTGATTGGATAGGATTGGGCAATGCCGAATTTATTCTTTCTAAAAGAGTGCTTTGAACGTGAGAGATTATTTTTAAATAAAGTTCTCCCTCTTCGTCTTTTTTTTGAATAATACAACTGTGAAGGTATCCCAATTCACCTTGAAGGGTTTTTACAATTGTTTCCAGTACGCTCGACAAAGGTTTAGAAGAATTCATCATCTCCCAAATATGGTTAAGAGTCAGCATTCTATGATTTGCAACATCCAATTCTTTTGTACGATCTGCTATCTCTTTTTCAAGCTGAACGTTTCTTTCATAAATTTCTAAAAAGTCCTGCTTATTTGTGTATATATTATTTTCAACTTCAGAAATCTGGTTCTTAAAGTCCTTAATTTTGTCAAAAAAGCCCATTAAACCTCTTGTTTTTTTTAAACTGAATATATTGTTAAAATTTAAAGCTCATTGTTTTTATAATCACAGTATACACCACTATAATAAAAATTATAACATTTATTATAGTAATTTATTTACAATATTCATAATTTCTTGCGATGTCGGGTGATTCCTGCAAACATTCCTGCCCTTTTTAAGCTTGCATTTTTTCTTGAAGCAAGGCTGACAAGGCAAATCGGAAGTCACAGAAAAATATTTCTTCCCTGTAGAATCGTAAGGCCCAAATCTATTAGGCGGAGTGCAGGTAAAAATAGCCACGACTGAAGGAATGCCGCAAGCCCATGCCAAATGTGCACTTCCGGAATCAGGACTTATAACCAACTTTGCTCGGGTAAATAATTCTCTAAGTTCTTCTACATTTGTTTTTCCAGCCAAATTGGTGTACTTTAAGTTTTTATTTTTAACCTTATCTAAAATCCTTGCAATCAAAGGCCAATCCAAGCTTGTGCCGGTAAAAACCAGATTACATTTTGAATGAATCTCATCAATCAACTCAGCCCAATTTTTTTCTTCCCAATGCTTGTTTTTCCAAGTGGTTGCAGGAGCGATAATTACAATCGGTTTTGAATTATCAATGTCTTCAATTAATTCATTGACGTGTTCTTTTGCCTCAACAGAGGTTTGAGGCAGTGAAAATCTTATATTTTCAGTATTAATTCCCAAATGCCTTGCAAAATCAAGGTTTCTTTCTACTATATGATAGTTAAAATCAGTGAATTTGGCTTTTGGTTTTACAAATTCATTTCCGCCCAAAACAGATAATTCTCGAGCGTCCTTAAATGTAATACGGCGTTTTGCACCGCAAAACAGAAACAGAAACAGACTCTTGAACATCTGCTGACAGTCAAAAGCAATATCGTATTTTTCTTTTCTAATTTCATTTACTATTTGAAAAAATTCTTTAAAAGTTTTTAAAGAAAAAGGATGTTTTTTCCATTTTTTCAAAGGGATAAAATGCAAATTATCAACACAAGGATTATTTTTTATAAGCTCTAAACCTTTTTCTGCAACCACCCAGCCTATTTTTACATCAGGAAGATTATCTTTAAAAGCACACGCCAAAGGAATAGTGAAGATCACGTCACCAAGCGAAGTCAATCTAATTATAAGTATTTTTTTAATGGCTTTAGTCAAATCTTAATCCTTTACCCCTAAAGTATACCAAAAAAACTATATTTTCATGACTTTTTGGCAAATTACATTAAACAATTAATAAAGTAGGTCGGGCATTCTTGCCCGACAACATTAATATCAAAAAAAGTAAGTCATACGAAAGTATGATATTTCGACCAAAAACTAAGCAATTCAATTCACTTTACCGACAAATATATCGAGAAGATTTCAGCTAAAGAAGGGCAAAAATGGTATATAATTCAATGTACCCCATTGGAGCAAGGCCTTATATCGTAAGAGATAATAAGAAACCTGTTAAACGCAGAGGAGATGAAGAATCTTCTCAATTTTCGTATTCTTCTCAGTCTTCTCAAAACCAACAAGAAGAACCTCAAATAAATGAAGCCCCTAAGCACAATGGACAACAGCAACTAATCGATTCCCAAAAAGCACAAAAAGAAGCAACAACCGCCTACAACGCTAATTTTAAAAATTCAACTGTCAATATTGCACAAATTATAAAAGATTTTAAGAACACCGCTGCTGCTATCGGAACACCAGAGGAGGTGAGCACAGAGGCAAATTCTTATCTAACCTTGATTGAAACTCAAGTTAAAAAAGAAGTGCCTAACGTCAAATTAATTAAATCTAATTTGAAAAATGCATCTTCTCTTCTTGACAGCTACATTACAGAAACTCTTCAACGCCCTTCCAAAGTTGTTGAAAATTGGATAGAAGCACTTTTTTTACAACACATTAACTACAAATTCGACGCTGATGAAGTTAATTCACAGTTTTTGGTAAAATTCCCCGATGGCAAACCTCTTAGTGAGGTTATTGCGGTAGACGAAGACGAAGAAGTTGAAAAGAAGGAGGATAAAAAAGAAACCCCTGCCCAGGAAACAAAAACAGCTGTATACGTCCCCCAAGATGCTGAATTAAAATCTCTATTTCTACAAGCTAAGAAATATTCTTATGCAAATAATCCCAAAAAAGCCATGGAAATTTTCCAACAGGCTCTAAATCGTTCATCAGCGGTGAATGACACAGAAACTCAATCAAAAATACTTTTTGAAATCGGTCAAATATACGACAAAAATGATTATCTTTCTCAAGCCCTTACTAGCTACGATAAATCTATAAAAACAACTACAGACAACAACATTAAAACCAAAGCCCACTTTTCTATGGGGAAAATTTATGATGATGTTTCACAATTTGACCCTGCTATCAATCACTATATGAGTTCAATTTCATATGCCGGCGAAAATGAAAATTTCACCGCTCAATCAAACTCTTTGACAAAAATCGGAAATATGTACTCTGAAAGATATAACAAGAACGCCTTTGACTTCTACTCTGAAGCTAAATTAATGGCTGGCGAGAGTAAAGACACTAAAACAAAGGGTTACGTATCAAGTAACACAGCAAATGCTTACAAAAAATTCAACGAGCCTCAAAACGCCTTGAAATTTTACTCAGATGCCATAAAAGAATATAAAGAAGCTCAATCTCCTCTTAAAACGGCACAAAATTACAAAAGTGCCTCTGAAGTTATGCTCAATTACGGAAACCCGCAAAAAGCTAAATCCCTTCTTCAAAAAGCACTCGCAAGTGCACAACAGACAGATAATGTACAACTTGTTTCTGAAATCAAAACGAAATTAAAGGCCATGTAGTTGGTGGCGGCAACGAAGAAAAGAAGTTTGAAGGATTGGTAAGTGATAATAGTAAACAGTGAGCGGGTGTGAGAACCTTTTGTCGTTGCGAGGAACGAAGTGACGAAGCAATCCAAGAGACATAAATCCACTTACTTTAGATTGCTTCGTTGTTCGGCTTAAACCTCACGCCTCGTAATGACGAAAAAAAATTTAATTTATTATTTGTTCTTTACTCTTCTCGTCTCAAAATCTTTGCACGACAAGAAGCAAACTTTACATTAGTAAAGTTTGCTTCTTGATAGTTTCAGATAATTAAAAAATCTCTTGGTTGCTCGCATTAAACGGCGTTCCAATCGAAAAGCGTGGTTTTCGATTTCAAGCCTCTGCTCGCAATCCGCTAGCCTCTAATGCCTAATTTTTTAATCAATTCTCTGTATTCTTCAACACTGTTGGTTTTCAAGTAAGAAAGAAGTCTTTTTCTTCTACCTACCATCATCAAAAGACCACGTTTTGTAGCAAAATCATTTTTGTTGTTTTTCAAATGCTCAGTAAGCTCAGTAATTTTTTTGCTTAGCATAGCAATCTGAACTGCTGTTGAGCCAGTGTCTTTTTCGTTTTCACCATATTGTTTGATGATTTCTTGTTTGTTTTTTAAATTAATTGTCATTCTTTTTCCTTTAATTTTAGCTATTTGGCGTAAGCTAACTATATTATGTAAATTCATAATATTACATAAAGAAAAAAAATCAATAGAGGATACGAAAAAATTCTGATTTTTTTATTTGAAAAAGTTTTAATTCAAATATTGTTCAAAAATACTTATTTTGCTATAGTGGGTTCTGCTGTTTCCAAGACTTGACAAGCTAATATCAAAATTCATCCAAGTATTTGAGACTTGAGCTTCTTTAGCACTTATATCGGCCTTTGCCTGAGGGTTATTACAATTTTTGCCCGCTTTCTTTTTTGCCCACCATAATTGTTCAACAGATGCTGCATAATCAGTTTTTGCAAGGGTGAAGATTGCTTCTTTTTTTATTACTTCTTGTTTTGCATTTTTAATAGTTGATGTAATAGACGCATCAATGCTTTCCTTAATAGGGTTTGACACTGTATCTTTTGGTAATTCTATACCCATAGTAAAGTCCTTAAATTTTATAATTAATTCTCGTGTGTATATTATATATATATAAAAACAAATGGACAAAATTAATTGCCTTTTTCATGATAAAATTAAAAAAGTAAAATGTGAAAAGCAAAAAGTGATGGGCATACCTTTTGCATTTGGCATTTTGCCTTTTGCTCGGAAAACCGTTCATCTTATAACCCGAAAAACCTTTCAACCCTTCAACCTTTGAACAAAAAAGGATTTAAACTATGATTGATAGATATTCAAGAGAAGAAATGAAACAAATCTGGGATTTGAATTCCAAGTTCGACTATTACCTAAAAGTCGAACTGGCTGTTTGTGAAGCTTACAGTAAATTGGGACAAATCAGTAAAGAAGATTTGGAAAAAATAAAATCGTTTGCGAAATTTGATTTAAACAGAATTGACGAAATCGAAAGAGAAGTAAACCATGATGTGATAGCGTTTTTGACCAATGTCAACGAAAACCTTGGAGAAGAACTTGCAAAGTACGTCCATGTGGGTTTAACCAGTTCTGACGTAATAGACACGGCTCTCGCACTTCAAATTCAAGATGCTGGCAAAATTATTCAAACTGATTTAAAAGAGGTTATTAAAACACTTAGAACCTTGTTCAAGCAGCACAAAAACACAATCTGCATAGGGCGTTCGCATGGAGTCCATGCTGAAGTGATGACTTTTGGAGTGAAAATTTGCAGCTGGATAGACGCTTTTGAAAGAGTTGAAGAAAATTTTAATTCGGCATTAGAAAAAATTAGAGTCGGACAAATTTCCGGTCCTGTAGGGACTTACAGTAACATTTCCCCTGAAATAGAAAAACTAACTTGCGAAATTTTAGGACTAAAGCCGGCAAGAATTTCCACTCAAGTAATCGCTCGCGACATTCACGCCTATTTTATCCAGTCATTAGCGATGATTTCAACTGTAATTGAACAATTCGCTATTGAAATCAGGCACCTTCAGAGAACAGAAGTCTTAGAAGTCGAAGAGGGATTTAAAAAAGGCCAAAAAGGTTCTTCTGCGATGCCTCACAAGAAAAATCCAATTTCAAGCGAAAACCTTTGCGGACTTGCTCGTGTGGTGAGAGCAAATTCTATCGTGGCGTTGGAAAATGTTCCTTTATGGCACGAAAGAGATATTTCTCACAGTTCAGCTGAAAGGATTATTTTCCCAGACAGCACGATTTTGGTAGATTTCATGTTAAACAGGTTTAAAAATGTTGTTGAAAACCTTGTAGTACACGAAAAAAACATGCTTAAAAACGCAAATTTGTACGGCGGGATTGTTTATTCTCAGAAAGTCCTTTTAAAACTGGTAGAAAAAGAATTGAACAGAGAAGAAGCTTACAGAATCGTGCAAAAAAATGCACTTGATGCTTTTGAAAATAATGGCGACTTTAAACTTAATTTAGAAAACGATAATGAAATTAAAAATTATCTTTCAAAACAAGAAATTGAAGATTGCTTTAACAGCGAAGATTATCTTAAAAACATTCAAATGATTTACGAAAGATTTTTAGGGTAAATATTCTTATAATAGCTTGACATGAGCACAAATTAATGTAATATTGGTTGTATTACTCCAGCCTAACCAAGGAATGTTTGTATGATTAAGAACAAATTTAAATATACAGGTTTTACTTTGGCTGAAGTATTAATAGTTATTGGGATAATTGGAATAGTTGCTGAATTAACCATTCCTACTTTGTTGCAAAATTACAGGATAAGCGTCACCGAAACAAGATTAATGACCGCTTATTCTATATTAAACAACATGATAAAACTGTCAGCCAACGACAACGGCAATCCAGATACTTGGGATATCCAAAATACCGGATATGATGTAAATGCTTTTTTTAATACGTATTTTATGCCATATATAAAATTTAATGGAAAAAAATTTGAAGACGACGCTACTTCATTCACAGCCTATGATATTTCAGGGAATTACGAATATATGGATAATACTAGAACGTCAAAAGTATATTATATGGCCAACGGAACTGGTTTAGCATTTATACAGGGTGCAACTATTGGAAGAACACGAAGAAGAGGCTCGTTTTTTATACTTACGGATCCGGATGCATCAAAAAAAGTAATTGGAAAAAATGTTTTTCAATTTAATCTTATAGTTGATCCAAATTTATATAGTGTCACAGCTGGGCAAGATTATCCAGATCCAACAACTTTCAGCTGTAGCATAATCGAATCAAATCCAACAGTGCACGCTCAAACAATTGCAAAATGTAAAAATTCAACCATGGATACTCCTTTCTCAGGTTTATCTCAGATTACATGTACGGCATTGATTGAATGCAATAGCTGGAAAATCCCCACTGATTATCCAATTAGATTTTAATGTAAATTATTCATTTATGAATACTTCTAGCACCTTATTAGGATGTCTTTTCCCTTTACCAATCACTAGATCCGTATTTTGAATAGTAATTAATTATGTCTTGTGTTTTTTCAATTGCTTCTTGAATCTTTTTTATTTGTACAGGGTCTTGCTGTTCTTTTAACATAACATCAAAATCTAAAAGGCTTTCTTTAAGTTTACGAACTTTTTGTTTTATCTCTTCTCTTTTTTGAAAAAGCCATCCTTCAAATCCACAACCTGGTGGAGTTATGGCCCACGGTGAAGAAGGGAATCTATCGCAAAGTGTTTTTCTATTTTGATAAATTCCACACAAATTATTTTCCATAATATGACGACATCTATAAAATGTTAATTTTTTCTCATTGTATTTATCATCTTCTTTTAGGCTATCAACGATATTATCGACTATTCCAGCATTAACTTCTCTAGCCGCCTCAATTGATGGATAAGGCTCAAAAATTTCTAAAAAATCGATGGCTCCTTTTTGTCCTTCATCCGCCAGTGCTTTTAATTCTTCATATGGAAGTGAGGTCGTAGAAATTCTACAGCAACTTCCACACATATGACAAAGTCTTTGCGGCCTTGATTTTACAAAATCATCTGAAGTATCGCTCATAACTCTCTTTCTAAACTAACTTCTCTTAAAACCATTATAACAACAACAACCTCCTCTTTCACAGTTGTAACATTTCTTAAAACAGGCTCAAAAAAGGCAATTATTTACCAGATTTATACTTTATAGAAGTAAGTAGCGAAAGGTATGTGTCATGCAAAATACAATTGGACAACCACAATCAGTTCAAGTTCCAAACTATTCAGGGGTAAATATTCAAATATTTAACCCATCTGTTGCGGCTCCAGGTGCTGCTTTGCCAGCACAAAATACTACTACAAATAATAGCTACACAACAAATCCAAGTTATCCTCCAAATTATTATACTCAAAACTATAATACAACAAATGCGGCTCCTCAACCTGTAGCTCCGCCTCCTGTAAAGGAAGAAGCCCCAGTTGAAAAGAAAAAAACTGAAAAACGTAATATTGTTCAATTAACAGATGAATATATTAAAAATCTTGAAGGTTACTTAAACAACCAAGATCCTGAAGTCAGATTAATGGGTGCAAAAGAAGTTGTTGCAAGATTAGCTGAAGACGACAGCAGAAAAGGCGACAAAGCATTGAACGCACTTGTCAACAAAATGCTCCAAGACCCTTCCCAAAAAGTCAAGGTAATGGCTATGGCAACATTAAATTCTAGAATTGCAACAGGCGACGAAACAACCGTTCAACTGCTTAAAGGAATTCAACAACAAAAAACCGGCCAAGGACTAGACGCACAAGATGCATCCCAAATCCTCTTAAAAATGTCTGGCAATACAGTTGAAAAAGAGTTTGAAGTAAAAGATAGACCTCCCAAAAAAGAAAAAAGTGAAAAGGCGTAGTGTATGAATATTAAAAATCTTGATGCTGTGAATATTTTAACAAAAGCAATTGGTGTAGCAGCCGTAGGTATAATAGCTTACGACGCAAACACCGCTGGAAAAATTGAATCATCCTCTCACCAAAAACAAGTAAAAGCAGACAGTATGAGGGATGCTTATGTTAATACGCTGTCACAAGATAGCCCAAGCATAATTAAATCAACTATCAAGAAAAAATATCTGGGACTTACAACAGATGAAAACCTAAGCGGTACCTTCACAGGAATTGCCGGTTACGTAAGTGGTTTCGGAACAATGATTGTAAACAACGTGCTTCCTTTGGCATTGTCTGCAGGAGCTATTATAAAAAATCCTTTATCCAAGTTTTTTGGAGCCGGTTTATTGGCATACGGTGGATTATTCATCGGCCGAGAAGTCATGGGAATAGGAAAACCAAAACCGCTATCAAAAGATTTTTAAATAAAATTTTAAAAACAATAAGTATTATTCACCCTCGCCCCTTGGGCACGAGGGTGAAATTTCAAAATGAGGTACGAATTTTAGACAAAGGGAACTGCTGAGGGACGAGGCAAGTGACCCTGTCCTACGTAAGGGAAATTTGGGTGAGGGGTGAAAAAATCTGCAAATATTGCGTTTCCCCTCACCCTGTTTTCTTATGTTCGCAAGCCTTTGCTCACACTGAAAACAGCCCTCTCCCTCAAGGGGCGAGGGTAAATACCTGCTATACCTAGATTTATTCCTATTAAAATCCTACTGCGTAATTACCAAAAAAAGGACTTATTACATAAGTCCTTTTTTTATTTTTGCGGGGTAACAATATTTATAAGTTTTAATCCTCTGGCTTAAGCTTGGTCGCCTACTTGTTTAAGAACAACGTTCATTTTTGCGGCGTCTGAAACTTGAACTCCTGGGAATTCTTTATCAAAAGCTTTCAAACCTTCAGCAACTTTATCTTCGAAACTTGCCATAAAAGATTCAATTCTTGCTTTACTAGCTGCATCAACATGTTTTGCAGGATCTATTGCTTTTTTAGGGGCAATGGCAATTGAACTTGCTGATAAGAAATCAAGAACTTTATCAGGAGATACTGGAGCTTTTTCTGCACCAACACTTACTTCTGCTTTATGTTCTTTTTCTGTTTCTGCTTTCGGTTTAGCACCGAATCCTACTTTTGCGCCTATTCCTTGAGTGTTTACGTTGATTGGATTAATACTTGTCATATCTTTTCTCCCGTTCAGTTCCTTGTTATCTCACTCCCTATATATCGGTTTATTTCTTAATTATCTTTAGGAGAAAGTCCCATATTTGTTAAAATCGTTTACAAATATTAATAATTAATGCCTTTTGCCCTTTTGTACTGAGATATTTGAGTCGAAGATGTGTAACTATTTATTAAACCTCGTAGGAAAATAGGCAATTTAGAGGCTTAAATGGGTTTAATAACTATAGTAGGACTGTGTGATAATGAAAATAACTCAAAGAATTTGTTCATGTGTGTTTAATAAAATTCCTCAACATACCGTTGAGGGTGAAAAAGCTATTCGTCATCTTGATTGGGTTGGACGGACTATCTCCTCCCCTCAAAACAGATTTATAATGGGTGTTACAGCCCTTGCTTCGCAACCATTTTTTGATTTGCACAACAAAGAAGTAGACGAAAATACAAGAATTGTTTCCTGCTCTAAAACTTTGGGTAAAATTATCGCAGGCACCACAACCGGTGTTTTAATACGTTATCTTGCAATTAAAGCAGCCGAAGGCATGTCCAGGACACCTGAAGAACTTGCCAGCGGCGTCGTTAAAAAACTTACAAAATTCAACACTTTCCTCTCTACACTGAACACACATCCACACAAGCCTGAGTATTACAAACAGTATAGAAATGCTCTGGGAACATTTATCGGTATTGGCGTCATGCTCATTACGAATTTTGCCATTGACCTGCCTTTAACAAACATGTTGACCAATTTCTTTAACAAAAAAATTAGAGCTAATAAAGAAAAAAAGGCACATGCAAATGAAAAAGGAGGGACTGTCTAATGTCTTTAGCCTCTTCTTTTGAACAAACAAAAGCTTGGATTCTTAAAACCTACGGAAAAGATCCTGCTAAAATGCTTCTTCACACAGGAGCATGGGGTTGGATTTTGTCCTCTGCTGCTCAAATCACAGGAGTAGCTATAAATGATAAAATTTCTTCAGACGAAAAAAAATTCCTAATTCCACAAGAAATAGCTGATGCAGCTATAAACATACTTTCATTTTATACTGTTACCAAATATGCCACAAAGCTTGGGGAAAAACTTGTCACAACAGGAAAAATAATCAACAGACCTGTGCGTAACTTCGTAGAAAAATTCCTAGAAGCAGGCAAAAAGAAAATCAAACTAGGCGATTTAAAAACTAAGCCAATGAGTGAATTAATAGAAAACAGCCTTGAAACAGTTAAAAGCAAAGTCAAATTGGGTAACTTTTCAACAAATATTGAAAACATTGTAAAAAATGACGTTAATATTAAAAGGAGCTACTACAGCACTAAAACATGGGCAAAAGTTATTGCAAGTACATTGGGAGCAGTTGTTTCTTCCAATTTTATAACACCTGTTATAAGAAACCATATTGGTGCAAAAGTTCAAAAAAACAGTCTTCAACAATCACAACAGTTCAAAAACCTTTTACTTACAACACAAAACAGACTTGGTATAGAAGATTATAAAAAACAAGCAACAATGAAAGCTAACTACCAGCCAGCTGGTTCAGGGCTGAAGATTTAGAGGCTTAAGCACGGACGTGTTTTTTCAAATAAATGTTAAATATCACAAAACAACTTATTTTGGATTGCTTCGTTTCACTCGCAACGACATATTTCGTGTGGACTCAACATAATGCGTCGTTGCGAGGAGAGAGGCTCAAGCCGAACGACGCGTCAATCCAAGTACAACAACTTATGGTAGAGCAAAGATTATAACCTTGAGAGAAATATTTTCAAGCCTTATCGTACTTTTCAATGTTACTATACATTGTCCAAATTCCGCATGGGCAGACTCCTGCACAAATTCCACAACCAATACATTTGTTAGGATCGCTTACGTATTCAAAAGAACCCTCTTCATTTGTAATCCTTGAGATTGCTTGTTCGGGGCATATTTCCTTACAGAATTCGCAGTCTCTGCAAACACCGCAACTCAAACAACGATCCTGCTCTGCCTTTGTATCCATCGCCGCAACATTTTGAGGATGAATCGGATTGTAGTACTCTTTTCTAATTCTGTCTTGCGGTATCATAGGAGCTTTTTCAAATTTATCAAGTTTTTGCCCTGAAATCATTTTAGCTATATTAATCGCTACTTTTCGGCCATCTCCGATGGCATTAGTGAATAAGCCGAGTTTTAAAACATCTCCCGGGAAAAATACCTTTGGATTAATTTCTGCTTGAAAATATTCATTTACTTTTACACGACCCTTATCATCAAGATATTCAGTATCCAAAAATGATACGTCCGGTCTGTCCCCGATGGAAATTATTACCGTATCCGCTTCTATAATTTTTCCATCTTTGAGAAATACCCCTTTTTCAGAGACTTTTTCCGTAAAACATGGCCAAAGAATTTTAGCACCAAGTTCCTCAGCGTGTTTTATTTCTTTGTCAAAAGCAGAAGGCTGCTGAATATCTATTGCTGTAACTTCTTTAGCTCCAAGCTCATAAGCACCTATAACAACATCCATTGCAGCATTTCCAGCTCCGATAACCACTACCTTGTTGCCAATTTGCGGTTTTTCTCCCTTATTAACTGCCTTTAAGAAATCTAGTCCTTTAATAAGTCTTTCATGCCCTTCAAAAGGTATCACAAAAGGAACATGTGCACCGACTGTGGCAACAACGGCCTCGTAATCTTTTTCCAGTTGTTTAAATAGTTTTTTGTCCACGGTGATTCCGGTTTTAAAATTAACCCCAATGTCTTCGATTCTTTTAAGCTCAGCATCAAGAATTTCCCTATTCAACCTGTGTTGAGGGATAACTTGTTTTAATTTTCCGCCAATGCATTCATCTTGTTCAAAAACATCTATGGCGTAGCCCATTCTTCTCAAATGCCAAGCGGCTGTAAGCCCTGAAACACCTGCTCCTATTATGGCAATTTTTTTATTAAGTTCTATTTTTGGAGGCTGTACCTCAATATCTTTGCTTAAAATACCCAACTCAGCTGTTTTTACCGGAATATCAATATATTTTCTGTTGCATTCTTCCACACACAAATTTGGGCAAACCTGACCGCAAACTGAAGCCGGAAACGGACTGTAATCAAGAACAAGATTTAAAGCTTCCTCTAATTTTCCTTCTCTCAAAAGAGCAATTCTCTTTTGCGTAGGTATATATGTCGGGCAGTTGAACTCACAAGGAGGAGAATATAAAGCATTTTTCCATTCGGGATATCTTAATCTTAAGTCATTCTTTTCTACGAATTGGGAAACGCAATAATCTTCACTGATTAAGTCGCCAAATATACCGCCTTGTACCCACTCTTTTTCTCTGAATTCTTTAAGAGGCAAAAACGATTTAAATTTTCTTTCTTCAAAGCTCTTTGCTACAATCTTTTTCCATCCGCTTGAATTTGAAAGTGGTGAAAGCTGGTGGCAAAGCTCAAATTTACCAATCTTTTCAAGGAAATCAGGCAAGCCTTTTGAAAGAAACTCTCTGTCATTTTCATCAAGATCAAGGAGCCAAACCTCATCAGAAATATCTTTAATTTTCCCTCTGACATAAACCGTTCCGCCAACCATTCCTACACAGCTTCTTGAACCCAAGACGGATTCAAGGTTTTCACAATCATATCCGCAAACTACTGCAATTCCGCCACCCATAAATTCAAAACTGAATGAGCCTGTATTTTTAAGAGTCCAAAATTCTGGAGCCGGAAATTTAGGGTCGTGTTTCATTAAGGCCCCTGAACGTGTGCCCACTCTGCCGCCGATATAAATCTTCCCGGCCGCTGCACAATGAGCCGTAGTATCACCTGCATCACCTTTGACAATAATCTCGGCTCCAGAATTTAACCATCCCACATCCGCTGGTGCAGATCCATCAACAACTATTTGAGTACCTCTCATACCCATACAGCCAACCCGTTGACCAGGATTTGTTACGTTAAATTTTAACGACTCACCTTTTTCTGACCAAAGCGGTCCGCCAATATCGTGCTGTCCTGATGCTTGTATATTAAATTCTGTACAGCCTTCATTTACGTACTCATATATTTCTTGCAAAAGTTGTTGGGTCGATTTTCTCTTTCCGTCAACAATTCCAAGGATATTAACCTTAGTATCATCCATCATATTTTTTTTAACAAACATGTTGAATCTCCAATCTGTTTGCCACATGTTCATCAACAGTAATTAACGCATCAGACCGTCCAACAGGCAAAGAGCTATTTCCTATCGGTGCCATCAATTTTTTAAGTTCCTTATCCGTTGAAAGAAAATAATTAACAATATTCTCAGCCGCCACATCAATGTCCAAACGCTTAACCAAAACAGGATTTTGGGTAGTGATTCCGACAGGACAAAGGCCTGTATTACAAGCATTGCACTTTCCAAGATCATTTCCGACACATCCGGCGATTTGAAGCATTAATTTTCCAGTAAATATACCGTTTGCACCAAGGCATATCATTTTAAAAGTATCTCCTGCAAGGTTACCAGTCATTCCAAGCCCACCACCGGCCCAAAGAGGAATTTGACCTTGTTTACCTTGATGAACTGCGGCTAAATGGCAATCCCTAAGTTTTGAAACAATCGGATGACCTGTATGGTTCAATGATATTTCATGGGCAGCACCAGTTCCACCGGCTATTCCGTCTAAGAAAAATCCTCCTACGATATTATAGGGGTCTCTCATTAAATTGTTATAAACTGAAACACTGGTAACGCTTGCTGCAACCTTTACTGCTACAGGAACTCTAAATTTGAAAGCAGAATTCATAGACAAAAACATTTTCTGCACGCTTTCTTCTATGGAATATAAGCCTTGATGATTTGGGGGGCTCAATAAATCTGCTTTTGGAACACCCCGGATTTCCTGAATATGTCTTGCAACTTTTTGAGCCTGCAAAAGGCCACCGTCACCTGGTTTTGCACCTTGGCCTATTTTTATCAGAATTCCAGCTGGATCTTCTATCATTTCAGGCATAGAGCTGATAATTCTGTTCCAGCCAAAATGTCCTGATCCGATTTGTAAAATCATATATTTAAGATATTTTGATTTAAGAAGTCTTGTCGGGATTCCGCCTTCTCCGGTACACATCCTTATCGGAAGACCCACGACTTCGTTCAAATATGCCGTGGCAAT
>Ga0302271_10001880_pt1 | contig 19578 bp, 10 predicted proteins | sample III_Bog_N1_1_FD_198767 | JGI IMG/M metagenome (GOLD analysis project Ga0302271, IMG submission 198767) | Peat permafrost microbial communities from Stordalen Mire near Abisko, Sweden - III_Bog_N1_1 | ecosystem: Environmental > Terrestrial > Soil > Wetlands > Peat | place: Sweden: Abisko...
TCCTTTCAATGCGTCGCGAATATCATCACTAAATACTGCGATGTTGTCAAGTTTCTTAGCATTCTTCTTAACGGCGCGCTTAGCTTCTTCAAGCGGCGAATTTGCTGCCGTCCAACCTTCGCCATACACAAATATAGTTTTGTCTATTTTATCCAGCGCTGTGCGGACAGCATTCATGGTTTCTATATCGTGTATTCCCATTAAGTCGAACCGAAATCCATCAACATGATATTCTGTAGCCCAATAAACCACCGATTCAACGATAAATTTACGCATCATACCACGTTCAGAGGCAGTTTCGTTTCCGCAACCGGAAGCATTGGACCATGTGCTGTCAGGATTTTGTCGGTAAAAATAACCGGGAGCCAATAAGTCCAAATGAGAATTTTTCCCCATGGCTGTATGATTATAGACCACATCCATTACCACTCTGATTCCTGCTTTGTGAAGAGACTGCACCATTTCTTTGAATTCGCGAATGCGACATACCGGATCTTTGGGATTTGTGGAGTAACTACCTTCCGGAACGTTATAGTTCAATGGGTCATATCCCCAATTGTATTTGTTTTCTGCTGGTTTTGCCTCATCTACTGATGCGAAATCAAATGAAGGTAATAAGTGAACATGGGTGATACCCAGTTCTTTCAAATGATCAATACCAGTCGATTCGCCAGCCGAATTTCTTGTACCTCTTTCAGTAAATGCCAAAAATTTTCCTTTGTGCTTCATTCCTGAATTCGGAGAAACAGAGAAGTCACGAACGTGAACCTCGTAAAGCATGATGTCCGTAAAGTTTTTCAACGGTGGACGAACATCGTTTTCCCAACCTGCCGGGTTGGTTTCGGCTAGGTCGATAATAGCAGCACGTTTACCATTTATACCGGTGGCCTTAACCCACATACCCGGAGTTTCTCCAAGCCAACGTTCGTTTATTTTGACCTGAAAGGTATAAAATTTTCCTTTTAAATCCTCATCGATTTTTAATGTCCAAGTTCCTTTTTCTGAGCGTTTCATATCATGGGTCTGGTATGCTCCACCTTCATATCCGTTATCGTAAAGTAATAACTTAACTTCCGAAGCTGTAGGAGCCCAAACTCTGAACTTAGATGACTGTGCCGAGTAGGTTAGCTCCAGATCCGAACCTTCGTAAACAGGGTAATCATTAAAGCTTGCATAATGTGGTGTAGAATTGCATGCACACAACAATCCTGAAATCAGTAACATAATGAATGAGTTAGCTTTCATAAATACAAATAATAGAATTAGAATATGCTAAAAAAGCACTGTCTTTTTTGAAATCGATGAGACGGATATTTATTTTTTTACAATACCATTTCTTTTCAGCAAAGCATCAATGGTTGGCTCTTGTCCACGAAAACGCTTATAAAGCACCATCGGATGTTCGGTTCCTCCTTTTTCCAATATATTTTTGCGGAATGAATCGGCTGTTTTTTTGTTGAATATTCCATTTTTTTCAAATACAGAGAATGCATCGGCATCGAGCACCTCCGCCCATTTGTAGCTGTAATATCCTGCTGCATATCCTCCAGAGAAAATATGACTGAAAGTCGGGCTCATGGCGGCATTCGGTATTACAGGGAATATTTGTGTTGATTCCATGGCTTGTTTTTCATACGCCACTACTTCGCCTTCAAATGGCTTCTCAATTGTGTGCCAAGCCATATCAAGGTAACCAAAGCTCAACTGACGCAGGCAGGCATAAGCTACATTATAGTTTTCAGAATCAATAATTTTCTGAATTAATTCTGCGGGAATTTTTTCGCCGGTTTTATAATGAACGGCGAATCCATCCAAAAATTCTTTTTTAGAAGCCCAATTTTCCATTAGCTGCGAAGGCAACTCGACGAAGTCGCGATAAACGTTGGTTCCCGAAAGGGATTTATACGTACACTTTGTCAGCATTCCGTGCAGCGAGTGTCCGAATTCGTGCAAAAGGGTTGTTACCTCATCAAACGTAAGTAAAGCCGGCTTTGAGTCGGTCGGACGGGTAAAATTCATTACAATGGTGACATGTGGGCGACTATCGGTTTTTCCTTCCATCCATTGAGGTTTGAAATCGCTCATCCAGGCTCCGGCACGTTTTCCATCACGTGGGTGAAAATCAGTGTAAAGAACAGCTATGAAATTTCCTTTCTCGTCAGTTACGTCGTATGCATCAACTTCAGGGTGATAAACGGGTATGTTGGTGTTTTTCTTAAACTTGATACCGTATAGTTTTGTTGCCAGTCCAAAAACTCCTTTCTTTACATTTTCCAGTTCAAAGTAGGGTTTCAACATTTCATCGTTAACCGAGTATTTCTCGTCTTTCAACTTTTCGGCGTAATAAGACCAATCCCAGGCCTGCAATGTAAAGTAAGCACCATTTTTGTTTGCATAATTCTGAACTTCAACGTATTCTTTATCGGCCGCAGGTCTGTAGGCGCTCAGTAATTTGCCTAGCAGATCATAAACATTAGCCTTGTTTTCTGCCATACGGTCTACAAGCTCATAATCTGCATAAGATTTATATCCCAGTAGGTTAGCTATTTTCAAGCGTGTATTGGCTATTTTTTTTACAATTTCACGATTATCAAATTCTCCACCAATCATACATTTAGTGCTGTAGGCCATGTATATTTCGCGGCGAAGGTCTCTGTTGTCGGCATACTTCATAAACGGAACATAGCAAGTAGCTTTCAGGTTAAGCAACCAGCCTTCTTTGCCGGCTTTCTTAGCATTGGCAGCCAGCATTTCAAGAAAATCGGCAGGCAGACCGCTTAGCAAAGCTTTGTTGGTAATCAGTAAGCTGTAGTTATTGGTTTCTTTCAATACATTCTGACCATATTGCAGAGTCAGTAAGTTAAGCTCTTTCGACAATTCGCGGTAAACGGCTTTGTCGGCTTCGGACAAGTTTGCACCATTGTTGGCAAACTCATCGTATGTCGTTTTCAGAAGCATTTGTTGCTCCGGTGTGAGTTGCAATTTGTCTTTTTGCAAATAGACTGCTTTAATGCGTCCAAATAATTTCTCATTCAATCTGATAGAATTTGAATGTTCGGTCGTAAGCGGCGATATTTTTTCGGCTATATCCTGCAGGGCGTCATTGGTTTCTGCACTTAGCAAATTGTAGAATGGTGCACTTACCTTATCAAGCAGCGCACCCGATTTGTCGAGAGCCACGATGGTGTTTTCGAAGGTTGGAGCTTGCGGATTGTTGATGATAGCATCTACTTCAATAATATGCTGTTTCATACCTTCCTGAAACGCAGGTAAATAATGCTCGGTTTTAATTTCGTTGAACGGAATGGTTTGATGAGGAGTTTTATATGTTTCAAAAAACGGGTTTCCTGCTAAAGCCGTTGTTGCTACAGAGATTGCTGACATAAGTAATGTTATTTTATTTTTTTTCATTTTCCTGAATAATGAGATTTGGAAATTGGTTTTGATTGTGTTTACTGATTTCTTTAATTTTGGATAATGGAAATCATCTATTAAGATTAAATTATCCGAAATTTTGTCAAAAATACAGATAATTATTCAATGTTCCAAACTAATATAAAGCAAACCAGCGCAGTGTTATTGCTATGATTTATGAAAATCATTATTCAGGAATAAAAAAAGTAGCACTATCGAAACTGGGACGATAGCGCTACTGAGTTATTAAAGTTTGTAATTAACGATCAAATTTGATGTAACGTGGTTCACTCGGAACATAGTCTTCGTCGTCCCACAATGAGCTGGTAATCATGAGGTCTGCACTGTATCGGTTACAAGCAATGGGTACATTGTGAACACGGCACTGACGGAGCAACATTTGAATATCTGCTTCGTGCGGTTGTGCATTTAAGTCGTCTATCAGGAAAACGGCCAGATTTATTTGTTTGCGTACAACCAGTGCTGCAATTTCGGCATCGCCACCAAGTGGCCCGGAATTCATACACACTATTTCCGCGTCTACACCTTTTTCTTCAAATGCTTTTTGAATCAATCCTCCGGTAGTTCCGGTACAAATAAGTTTATGTTTCGATAACATATCGGCATTAAATACAGCCCATTCAACCATGTCGGCTTTACGTCTGTCATGGGCAACCAAGGCAATTGTCAGTTGTTTATCCATATTCTCAATTTTTTCTCTGTTCATTTTACAAAGTTACGGTTTTTTCTTATTCAAACAACGGATAAACCCAAAAGTTCAATAAAAAACAGTCACAAGGTTGCTTCATTTGTGAATTTTGTTTACTTTTGTTTTTAAACATTTCAATTTTATGAATAAAAAAATAACCCTCTTTTTTATCCTTTCTCTATGCGTTATGAGCCTTTTTGCTCAACAGTCTAAACGCGAAATGCGAGCTGTATGGATAGCCACTGTTGCAAATATTGACTGGCCCAGTCAGCGCAATCTGACATCGAAGGCGCAACGTGAAGAAATGCGGGCCTTGCTGGATGAGTTTGCTAAAAACAACATGAATGCCATTGTAGTGCAGATAAGACCAACAGCAGATGCATTTTATCCTTCGGAACTTGAACCATGGTCAAACTGGTTAACCGGCAAACAGGGCGAAAGACCCAATCCGTACTATGATCCGTTGCAATTTATTGTAGAAGAAGCGCATAAGCGTTGTATAGAAGTACACGTATGGATGAATCCGTACAGGGTTCTTAATTCGGATAATCTGGGTATTTTAAACAAGAGTCATTTGTTTTACAAAAACAGAGATTTGTTTGTAAAGTATGGGGATAAGTATTACTTTAATCCGGGGCTGGACGAAACCCGCGAATTTCTGAATAAAGTAGTTGAAGATGTGGTAGAAAGATATGATATTGATGCCGTTCATTTTGATGATTATTTTTATCCGTATCGGGTAGCCGGCGAGGAGTTTCCGGATGCTGCCACGTTTAAAAATAACCCACGTGGTTTTGCTCCGAATCAGCGCGACGACTGGCGCAGAAATAACGTAAATATGGTTATAACCGAATTGCAAAAAAACATCAAAAGTATAAAACCCTGGGTTGAATTCGGCATCTCACCGTTTGGTGTGTGGCGCAATGATAATGTAGATCCGAAAGGATCGGCTACGCGTGCAGGAGTTCAGAATTATGATGATTTGTATGCCGATATTCTGAAATGGCTTAAAGAAGGAAGTATCGACTATGTGGCTCCTCAACTTTACTGGGAGATAGGCAAAAAGGTGGCTGATTATGAAATTCTGGCGAAATGGTGGAGCGATAACTCATTTGGTAAAAACCTGTACATTGGTCTTTATAACTCTCAGTTGGGATTACCGGAAGCTAACTCGGCCTGGCGTAAGGGAAACGAACTGGTAAGGCAATTACGCTTGAATAAGAACTATCCGCAGATAGACGGAGCTTTGTTTTATAGTGCGAAGGCGTTTGTGAAGAATAAGCTGGGGTTAAACGATAGTTTGAAAACTAATTTCTATAAATATCCTGCTGTTTGTCCGGTGAACCGGAATATTGAAGGGGAACCATCGGCTCAGCCACAGAACATAAAAGTGCTACGCGATGGGAAAGATGCTTTTCTAATGTGGGATGAGGTGGAAGAAGAAGGCGGTTGCCAGATAGCTTACTACCTGGTGTACGCATTCAAAGGTAAAAAGGTAGGCGACATGAATGACCCGGCAAATATCTTAATCAGAACAACCGAAAATTGTATAAACCTGCGCGATTTCGAACAAAAATTCAGGGGTAATTATACCTTTGTGGTTACAGCCATCAATCGATATAAACACGAAAGTGTACCCACGCAGGGAGTCACCCGACGGATGTAATATATAGTTCGCTATAAAAAATAACAGGCTGATTCACTTTTACGTTGAATCAGCCTGTTCTTTTTTTGTATGATCTATTGCTTAATTGTATGTCGGTAAGCTGGAGTATTCTTTAGAGTAACGCAGATGTTGGTCAATATAGTTTTCTTTGTATGAAATTTTTACGTCAGTAATTTCTCCTTTGGTATTTTTTACCAGCGTATAAACCGGATTGACAAATCCGCGATACGGAGCCAGATTCAGTTTCTTATAACGAGCCAGTACCTCAGCATGAAGTGTTTTGTTTACTTTCACGCCGTAGGTTTCTACCAGATTTTTTCCACCTTCAAAGTCACCGGTCGATTTAATACGTTGTATTTCGGCCAATAATTGTCCAAATAGAGTACGCAGTTTTTGGTAATCGTTTACTTTCACGAATGTTTCTCCATCGCGGGTTACAAACTCAATCACATTTTCGGCTTTTCCTTTTTCAAAAACCCAAGAGGCGATTAGTTGACGGTTACGCATGTGAGCTTCTTCTACATCTTTGCCGGGTTGGATGCGGGTAAGCTGAGTCATCAAACCATTCATGATGTACGAGTAGTATTCGGCTTTGTACGCTTCTTTATCGGGCAATAAACCCAGTTCAACGGTTTTAGGATCGGCCATGTAGTACAAACCAAATAAGTCGGCACGAGCTTCTTCGATAGTGGAACCGTAGGCTTTTAATGCATCGGGATCAACTCCCGGAAGTAATTTGCCGGAACCGTGACCCAGACATTCGTGTAAGTCGGTGTGAAGGTTATTGGTCAACGATGCAAATTCTTTAGCACGTTTGCGTTCCACATCGCTCCACATAAATTCTTCGGCAAAACCATTACCCAACGATGCCTGATCGTAAGCTTCGGTAATGTTTTCGATGGTTACCGATTTCGAACCGTATTCGTGACGAATCCAGTTGGAATTAGGCAGGTTTACACCAATAGGAGTGGCTGGATAGCAATCGCCTGCCAGAATGGTTGCCGTGATAACTTTGGCCGATACACCTTTTACGGTTTCTTTCTTGAATTTAACATCAATAGGCGAATGATCTTCGAACCATTGTGCATTGGAACTGATAATTTGTGTACGCTTCGTAGCCTCAATGTTTTTGAAGTTTACGATCGATTCCCAACTGGCTTTCATACCCAGCGGGTCGCCATAGGTTTCGGTAAATCCGTTCACAAAGTCCACTTGTGAAGCCAGGTCTTTCACCCATTTAATGGAATATTCATCGTAGGTTTTCAGACTGCCTGTTTTATAGAATTCAATCAGCCTGTTGATCACATCTTTTTGTTTATCGTTTTCTGCTACTGTAGCTGCTTTTTCCAACCAGCCTACTATACGGGCAATGGCTTTGTCGTAAAGTCCGCCTACTTTATAGGTTTTTTCTACCAACACCCCTTTTTCTTTTACCAGTTTGCTGTTCAGACCATACGAAACGGGCTCTTTGTCGTTGGGGTTTTTCATTTTGTCGTAAAACGCTTCCACTTCGGCTTGGGTGATATTATCGCCGTAGTAATTGTTGGCGGAAGTTTTAATCAAATCCACTCCGGCAGCCTGATTGGTGCGTTTTGGATAAACGGTGGGGTCGAAGAGGACAGGTGTGAGCTTGGTAATAAGCGCATCCACAGTTTCGCCTTTCGACAGCGGAAGTTTTTTAGCATCAATACTTTTTACTGCTTTTTTGAAGAAAGCCGCCGTGAAACCGGGGACGAACTTATCTTCGGAATAATGATGATGAATGCCGGTACCCATCCAAACGCGTTTCAGGTAAGTGGTGAACTGTGCAAACTCTTCGGATTTACGATCGCCATTGTAGTTGATATACACCGCTTCGAGCGTGCGACGGATACACAGATTATGCTTGTTGTTCTGATCGTACAGAATATCGTGACCTTCCAGCGCTGCCTGATTCAGGTAATAAACCAGTTCTTTTTGTTTCAGACTCAGGGTTTCGAAATCGGGAACGCGGTAACGCAAAATTTCAATATCGGCAAACTTATCTACCGTGTACTTGAAATTTTCAACAGGAGGCGTCGATGCACTTGCGGTTGCACTAGCCATTAGCATACTTGTCATACAAATTAGGGTTATTTTTCTCATTATTTTACAATGAATTTGATTTACTAAAACGAATTCGCGAAATTATTGTTTTTGGGGATACAAAAATAGGGTATTTTCTACAATGTTGGTTACGGATATGAAAGAGACCCCAAAAAACAACAGTTTATAAAACTTTGTTAAATCAATTGGTAATAATTCTACATTTTACACTTTAAACTATTACACGTACTTCATACCTTATCGCGTTACAGATAGATTAATAACGATTAAATTATGAACCTTTTAAGCGGAGTTGATGTTAGAAAATAAAAATTGTATTGTTTCAGATTCAAAATAAATACAATTGTTATAAAAAAGATACACCATGGATATTGATAAGATAAAACTCGTAATATGGGACCTGGATAATACTTTCTGGTCCGGCAGCATAAAAGAAGGCGGCATTCAATTGATTCCTAAAAATATAGAATTAGTAAAATCATTGACTCACAGCGGTATTGTAAATTCTATTTGTTCGAAAAATACCTACGAAGTAGTAGCCGATAAACTGAATAAAATTGAAATGTTTGATTATTTTGTTTTTCCGTCTATCGACTGGACTTCGAAGGGTCATCGGATTAATGATTTGATTAAAGATATGTCGTTGCGGGCTGAAAACGTACTCTTTATCGACGACGAAGTCACCAACCTGGAAGAAGCAAAACATTATGCCCCCGGAATTATGACTGCTACCCCCGAAGATATCGAAGAGTTGATAGCGATGGTAGCTACATTGGAAAAGGGAGATTTAAATCATAAACGACTGAATCAATATAAACTGCTTGAGCAGAAAAGAGCAGTAAAAAAAGAATATAATAGTAACGAAGATTTCCTTTATGCCTGCAATGTTAAGCTCAACATTATTGAGGACTGTATGCCTGAAACAGGGCGCATTCATGAATTGCTGTCCCGATCCAATCAGCTGAATTATACCAAGAAAAGAATTTCCGAAACAGAGCTCATAGCCCTGCTCGAAAATCCTAATGCCTCATGCGCTTACATTACCGTAAACGACAAATTCGGCGATTACGGAATTGTTGGATTTTACGCTCTGATAGCGAATAAACTAGAGCATTTTCTTTTCTCCTGCCGTGTTATGGGGCTGGGAGCTGAGCAGTTTGTCTATTCCACGTTGAATTATCCGAAGCTGGAGGTGGTTGGCGAAGTGGTGTCGCCACTGACCAAAGCTCCTGCACCGGCATGGATTAATAATAATTCCATACAGAATGTAAATACAGCTGCCCAAGCCGAAAATCCTGTTCCGCACGGGGAGAAATTCTTGTTTAAAAGCCCGTGCGATTTTTCTCAAACAATTGCTTACCTGACAAATGATAATTTGTTCAGATGTGAGTTCGACTATGTAGGCGCTGCCAGAAACAACGTTATCGCTGGTCATAATCATTCGGTGTTTTTGTCTCAGCTAAAAGATTATTCACCGGTTGAGAAACAGGAGATCCTTCGCGATTGCATTTTTTATGATGAAGAGATGTTCAACGGAACTATCTATACAGAGAAATACGATATTGTGTTTTTAAGTACATTCATCGATGCATTTGCAGGTATTTACCAAAAGAATAATTCGGACATTCAGGTTACAGCCGGTTCATATTTATATCCGCTAACCGATCAGAATTTCTGGCCGGAACTTATCACAGGAAAACATTACAGCGCAAGCAATACGTTTACGGAAGAATACCTGAAAGAATTTTCAGAAAAATATGAATTCAGGGGAAAGAGCACTCCAGAAGATTATTGCAGGCGAATCAGTAAAATACTGAACGATTTAGATAAGGAAACAATATTGTGTTTAATTTTAGGCGTTGAGTTTCCTTGCGAAAAAAACACAGAACCATTCTATGTCGACAGGCACTTAGCTCATATTCAGCTGAACGAAGCCATTCGTAAGCTGGCAAAAAACAATAAACGACTGAAATTGCTGGACATGAATGAGCTTGTGAAAAGCCAAAACGATCTCACGGTCAATCTGAATGAGTTTCCTTCGCGTATAAATTACGATTTATCCAAGAAAATAATTTCAATAATCAATGAATCGGTACAGGTCGAAATCGGAAACCGATCGTCGTTACTCGTGTACTTCGATGTGGTACTGAATAATGCAAAACGATTGGTGAGGAATCTTATTCCAAAGGAAAGCAGTTTGTACGCCAGTATGAAAAATATGTATTTCATACTGAGCCGGAAAAGGCTCTGAAATGCAGTTGTTATCCAACAAAATCGATACAGATTTTGGGTTGTGCTGCCACTTTAGCAGGATAATAGCTAAACCGCTATTCAAAGCTTAAGTAATCATTTTATTGCATTGGAAGATACAAGCGAATTTCTGGATTCAGCGTAACATGTGTTCAGAAATTAATTATCTTTGCTTCATGTTACAGAATTACATAGCTTCGTGTATACAAGCTCAGCTTCCGTTTGAACCAACCGAGCAGCAAACCCAACTGATAGAAGAACTTGGCGTTTTTTTGATGTCTACGGACAAGGATAAAGCCTTTTTGCTGAAAGGATATGCCGGAACAGGAAAAACGTCGGTGGTCAGTGCGCTGGTACGCGCACTCAACGAGCTGAAACAAAAAACTGTGCTGCTGGCACCAACCGGTCGGGCGGCTAAGGTTATTTCTGGCTATTCGGGCTTTCCTGCTTTTACTATTCACAAAAAAATTTACCGGCAAAAGTCCATGTCGGAATTCCGTTTTCAACTGGCGGATAACCTGCATACTCACACGCTTTTTATTGTTGATGAGGCTTCCATGATTTCGAATACCGGTAGTGAAACGGCTTTCGGGTCGGGACGATTGCTGGATGATTTGGTGCAATTTGTCTACGGCAGTGATGGTTGCAGTCTGTTACTCTTGGGCGATACGGCTCAGTTACCACCCGTTATGCAGCCCCACAGTCCGGCACTGGAGCGGGATAAGCTGCTGGGCTACGGACTAAAAGTGCACGACTTTACACTGACTCATGTGGTTCGTCAGGCGTTGGAAAGCGGTATTTTGCACAATGCCACCCTGCTGCGTCAACAGTTGCTAGATGAGCGAACCACGGAATTTCCTCGCTTTGAGCTCGACGGTTTCTCCGATATCAGAAAACTCAGTGGTATGGATCTGATCGATGAAATTCAACGGTCGTACGACGGAGTGGGAGTGGAGGACACCATTGTGGTGACACGCTCCAATAAACGTGCAGGTATCTACAACAACGGTATCAGGGCGCGGGTAATGATGAAGGAAGACGAGCTATCGGGTGGTGATTTGCTGATGGTGACCCGTAATAACTACTTTTGGAATAAGCCGTATAAGGAGATTGACTTTATTGCCAACGGCGATATTTTGCAAATAGTGCGGGTAGGCAAGCATCATACTATCTACGATTTTCGGTTTGTCGATCTAACGCTTCGCTCGCTGGATTACGAGTGGGAGATTGATGCCCGTATCTGGCTTGATGCCTTGCAGGCCGAGTCGCCGGCAGCAATGAACGAAATGACTAATAAACTCTTTGAAGCCGTACTCGAAGATTACCCCGAAATAACCACCAAGCGGGCGAAGTATAAAAAAGTACTTGAAAACGAATACTACAATGCCCTGCAGGTGAAATTCGCCTATGCCGTAACCTGCCACAAAGCACAGGGCGGACAGTGGAAAAAAGTATTTGTAGATCCCGGGCAAATTGCCGAAGAGCAGCTTAACAGCGATTTTTACCGCTGGCTTTACACCGCGCTAACCCGTGCCAGTGAAACCGTGTATCTGGTCAACTTTCCCGAAACCGCATTTTAAAATAAAATGAATATATTTGCGTATTAATATTTCGAAGAATAATTTCAAAAGCCGTAGTGGTAAAAGCGCATTCACTTGTCATATGTATAAATATGATATGTAAATCGTTTTTTTTACTATTAGTTTTTGTTTTCCAAGCAAGTCTTAAACTGTATTAATTTAGAAATCACCAGGTATTGATGAAGCATATTATTGCAGCCCTTATCGTACTTTTTTTTATCGAAATTTTAAATAACAGTATTCGTGCCCAGCAGGTTAGTACGCTTTATTTCATAGAGAATGCACCTGAGCGAAACTATTTAAATCCCGCATTTCAGCCTCTCACTCAGTTTTATCTCAGTTTACCTGTGGTGGGGTTTACCCAATTTGATGTTGGCAATAACTCACTTGCACTGAAAGATTTTATTTATAGCCGAAACGGAAACAATATTAGCTTTTTGAATAAAGACGGCGATGTAAACACATTTTACCGACATATCAGACATAATATGGTTGTCCGTGCCGATTTGCAAACAAACCTGCTGGCGTTCGGTTTCAGACATAACCAGACTTATTGGAATTTTTCTTTGTCCGAAAAAATCAACGGGATGGTTGCTGTCCCCAAAGACGCCTTTAAACTGGCACTTTACGGAACCCCCGATATAAATACCAACAAATATAACTTCGCCACAATGCAAACCGATATGACTGCTTATACCGAATTGGCAGCAGGTTTATCTAGGCAGGAAGATGAGCAACTGACAATAGGCGCTAAGCTCAAATTGTTACTGGGTAATGTCAATATTTCCAATACGAATAAAGTAGCACGACTGTATGCTGGGTTCGACAAATGGGTTTTGAATATGAATGGCTCGGTCAATGTGTCGGCTCCGGTAGCATACATGGTTGATAGTGGTTATCAGTCCGTTTCGGTTTCTTCGAATAACAGAGTCGGCGACTGGCTTAAACCAGCCGGGTTGGGGGTGGGTGTCGATGTCGGAGCTGTATATCGCCTGAATGATAAACTCACATTATCAGGGGCAATAATTGACTTAGGATTCATTCGATGGACAAAAAACACCCAGAATTTCAATTACACTTCCGATTTGACCTACGATGGAATAACTCAGCAAACCGCCAATGCAACTAATCTTCAGAACATAATAGACAGGATTACAACCAGAAATTATGTGTCAGACTCGTTGAATAATGTTCTGCAAACTGCCATTGTAAGCAGGCGTAGCTATAACCATTATTTTACGGGAACTACAGCCAAAATTAATATGGGAGCTGAATACGCCTTGTTTGATAATACCCTGAGTTTTGGTTTGCTGTCATTTTCCAGTATTTTCAAACGAACAATTACTGAAGAGCTTACCGCTTCAATCAATTACAGACCATTCAATTGGATAAATGCTTCACTCAGTTACTCAGCATTCAATGGGCGCTTTGGCTCGCTGGGTGCCGGACTGGGACTTAAAACCGGATTTATGCACTGGCTTGTTGCTGCCGATTATATTCCGGCCGAGAGGACTACATTTTCTCCATCGTACATCAATCCGAGTTATTCGACTATCAAAATTCAGGCACCCTACAATATCCCCCGGTTTAATCTGGCAATTGGGATGAGTATAGTGATTGACAAAAGCGATGATGAACACTATAATTCGACAGGTATTGGCTCTTACAAAAAGAGTAAAGGACCACGCAGCTATCGTAAGAAAAATGATTGTAATTGCGAAACGTATTAAATGCTTTTAATGTGTACAACTGTAACATTTGTAACGATATATTTATATAACAATCTGTCAGGAAGCCCAGATGGGTAAGGTTTTTTCGCTGAATTTGTCATTTTAATTTATAGTTAAATATGTAGATTTCAAGGATAAAAGATTGATTCGGAAATACAATCTTAAACTATAATGACTTGATAATTTGTATATTGTATGAAGATAAAATCTTAATTATTCTGAGATTTTACCTGATATTTAATTTCTAAACAAAATTTTTCCCGTATATTTGTCTAATTATTTCCAAATAAAGGTATATTTATGTAAATACGCTGCATATTGCCTTACTAACCAGTTAATATAAAACACTAAAATTATAGATTTATGAAAAGGAAAATTGCTTTTAAATTTTTATTTTCAACCGGAATATTGCTTACTATATTATCATCGTGTAAAGAAATTGACCTTACCAATATCTCCGATGAGGTAACTTTTGATGAGTCGTTGATAGTACCAATAGGGCAGGGTAGTGCCAGTATCGGTGACGTATTAGCTCAGTTTGTTGATAAAGATAATCTTGTGATAGAAGGAGATACGGTTAATTACATAACTGATTATAGCTATGATTATATTTTTAAACCGATAGACATTATTCAGTATGCAGTGCCCCGTAATATAGCCATTAACGGTTTTGCACCCGCTACAATTCCTGTAAACTCTACAGTTCCAATTTCAGGGTCGAACAGCTTTACTGTTGATTTGGGACTTGATCCGAACTCCACTACTAAACGGGTAGACAGTACGTATGTGAGTTCTACCGCTATTGGTATTACGATAACCGTTTCGGGCGTTACATTAGCCAGTAACGGAGCGCCAATTTCTCCTTCCGATTTGAAAGTAGTATTGGGATTTCCCAAAATGCTTAATGGGGGCAGTCGTACAGCTGTAGGTTGGGCCATTCCATATTCTTTTGGCGTACCTTACAATCTCGCGTTGGGAAATGTAATTGTTGATACTCATGGTCAGAACGGAATTCCGGTGGATGTATCGCTGACTTCGGGTAGCCGGGCTATTAAAGTAGATGCAAGTTCTTCTATCAATATCAATGTACGATTCAATAGCGTTAATTTCTCCGTTTGTTATGGTTTATTTCAACCAACAACTATTCAATCTACGTCGATAAAAATACCACTTGATGTATTAAAGACATTACCGACTGGTTTGCAGTTTGCTAATCCTAAGGCACTTATTAATGTTGAGAGCAATGTTGGTTCATGGCTCGATTTCAACATTGATTATGTGAAGGCATATAACAAGAATAAAACAGTTGTAAAAAATGCATCCTTCAACGGAAGTCCTTCTACCTCAGAAACAATTAAGAGAAAACCGACTGCACCAGGACAATTTATGAACTGGGATTTAAAAACTCTCGACAGAAACTACGGAACAACTAACCAGCTTTTCGAAACAAACGATGTACTTGATACACTCGAATATAAATTTTCGCTAACCGCCAGTCAGGCTACACCCCCACCAAGCTTTGTGGTACAGGGTATGGCCATGAAAGCCAAAGTGAGAATAAAGATTCCTATGTATTTTGAAAAAGGAAGTGTATACGACTATACTGATACGATAGAGTATGACAATTCAAAAGTTGATTATGTAGATAAAGGTATTTTAGTCTTGAAAATCACAAACGGATTACCTGCAGGGGCAAAGTTTGGAGTGAAGCTTTTGGATGCCAATATGCATTTAATCAGTTCAACATTGAGCGACAAAATCTATGAAATTAAATCTGCTACTGTAGGAGCAAATGGATTAACCACTGCTAGCATTATCACTGACCTCAATATAGAGCTTACCAGTGCACAGGTAAAAGATATTAAAGCAGCTAAATATTTTGTTTATAATATACGGTTGGAGGGTCAGGATCCACTTAAAGAACTGCAATTCACCACTAAAAATATATTTGGTGTAAAGGTGGGAGTATTTGCTAAGATTAATAAAACCACAAATTTGTAATACTCTGAATATTAATTCTTCTTTATTGTGAGAAAGACTTTAGTCATCAAAATATTCACAGTTTTATGTTTAGGGTTTTCGTCGTTTAGCGCGAAATCACAACAGGTAAACACTATGTATTTCATGGAGAATGTGCCGGTACGTAACTATCTCAACCCGGCTTTTCAACCGTTGAACGACTTTTACCTTGGTTTTCCGGTACTAGGATACACGCAGCTAGGTATTGGTAACAATTCACTAACATTGAAGGATTTTGCATACAATGATGCAAGTGGAAAACCAATCTGGTTTATGAATAAAAACGGAAATAAGGACAAGTTCTTTAATGTGCTGAAACCTTCATTATTGTTTCAAGCAAATTTCCAGATAAACATATTGGATGTTGGCTTCAGAACAGGGAAGGCTTATTGGACTTTATCATTGACCGAAAAGACAGAAGGTCAGATGGGATTACCCAATGACTTGATGAAATTTTTGCTTTATGGAACACCTGATATGGATAAAAACTCATACGATTTTTCTTCATTGGGCGGTGATGCTACGCTTTATACCGAAGCTGCTTTTGGTTATTCGCGTAAAGTGAATAAGAAATTATCGGTAGGTGCAAAACTGAAATTATTACTAGGAACAGCTAATGTATCCGGGTCAATAAATGATCTGAAACTCAATGCAGGGATTGATGAATGGAGATTAGTAGGGAATGGTTCTGCTAATTATTCTTCGCCGGTAGATTTAAATGGAAATAGTTTGAGAACCTTTGATCCGAATATGGATTTAACGTTGAGTCAGTTGTTAAAGCCTTCGGGAATTGGAGGAGGAATTGATTTTGGAGTTGTATACAAACTATTGGATGAACTGACAATATCAGCAGCTGTAAATGATTTGGGATTTATCCGCTGGAGCAAAAATCTGAAAAACATGAATTTCAGTACCGATGCTAAATTTTCGGGATTGGACTATACGGTTAAGATTAAGACTGTAGATGATTTTAAAGATTTTGCCGATTCAGTTTTCAATTCTATAAAAGACAGTAAAAAAGATAGTATTGTGAGTAACAATGCTTACACCACCTATACGTCACCCAAACTGAATATTGGAGTTGAATATGCATTTTTGAAGAATAAATTGAGTGTTGGGTTATTATCCCGTACGCTGTTACACCATAAAGTGCCTTACGAGGAACTCACAGCTTCCATAAACGGTCGCCCAATCGATTGGTTCAATATGTCATTGTCGTACTCTGTTTTGAATGGTCGGATGAGTAACATTGGTGCAGGTTTAGGATTAAGAACCGGTTTTATTCACTGGTTTTTATCGGCTGATTACATTCCCGTAAAATACGCAACAGTAGATCTGACTTCGGCTTCTCTACAAGCCAATAATCCTGTGCCTTATAGTACGAAAGGAATTAACATGGCTTTGGGGATTAATTTTGTATTTGGCAACAGACTGGATGAAGACAGAGATGGTGTTATCGACAGAAAAGATAAATGTCCTGATACCCCACGTGGAGTCATAGTCGATAAATGTGGTTGTCCGGTAGATGCTGAAAGTATCGGTGATCCGGATTACATGCAAAAATCCAGAATACGGCCAACTAAACCCAATGAAAAATAAATGTCTTTCAGCCTAAAAACAACAACCATTAAATACAGCATATAATAATCATAGATTTATGAATAAAAATATACTCATTAAAGTTTTTTCTATACTTTGCTTAAGCCTTTCGGCGTCTGGTGCCTATTCACAGCAGGTAAATACGATGTATTTCATGGAGAATGTACCTGTACGCAATTACCTGAATCCGGCTTTTCAGCCCTTGAGTAACTTTTATCTGGGTTTTCCTGTTGTTGGCTTTTCTCAATATAGCATTGGGAATAATTCATTGTCGCTGAAAGATTTTGCCTATAACGATGCCAATGGCAAACCAATTTGGTTTCTGAATAAAAATGGGAATAAGGACAATTTTTACAATGCTCTGAAATCTACCACCCTCATTCAAACGAATTTCCAGATTAACATCCTGGATTTTGGATTCAGAACTGGTAAAGCATATTGGAGTTTTTCGTTAACCGAAAAATCAGAAGGTCAAATAGGCATTCCAAAAGAAATGTTGAAACTCTTTTTGTATGGAACTCCTGATATGAATAATGTCAATTCCTACGATTTTTCTTCGCTTGGAGCAGATATGACTCTTTATACCGAAGCGGGATTGGGGTATTCCAAGAAAGTGAATGAAAGGTGGACTTACGGACTAAAATTCAAACTTTTGCTGGGTACAGCCAATGTGTCAGGCTCAAATAGCCATTTGAAATTGAATGCCGGCATAGATGAGTGGAATTTGGTGGGTAACGGATCTATGAATTATTCTTCTCCGATAAATCTTAATGGAAATAGTTTTCAGGATTTTGATCCGAGCACCGATTTGTCGATAGACCAATGGCTAAAACCATCAGGTTTGGGTGGAGGTATTGATTTAGGTACAGTTTATAAACCCACAAAACATATAACTCTTTCGGCTGCTGTAACCGATTTGGGCTTCATTCGTTGGAACAAGAATTTAAAGAAAATAGGATATACAGTAGATTATAAATTTAAAGGAGTTGATAATGTGACGCTCGATAATATCGATAATTCCAATAGAGCGGATTCCATATTTACTGCATTCAAAAACTCAGTTCACGATACGATAACCAACAATACTGCTTATACATCCTACACAACTCCAAAAATTAATGTGGGGATTGAGTACGCATTTTTAAATAACAAAGTAAGTTTGGGTCTTTTGTCGAGAACAATGATTCATAACAAGGTAGCTTATGAGGAACTTACCGGCTCGCTTAATCTACGACCATTGAGCTGGTTTAATTTATCGGGTTCTTATTCAATTTTAAACGGAAGAGCAAGCAATATTGGTGCAGGTCTGGGTTTGAGAACCGGATTTATTCATTGGTTTGCATCGGCCGATTATGTTCCGGTTAAATATGCCACAGTTAGTTTCGATAAATCCAGTATGGTAAAAGTGCCTGTGCCATACAATACCAAGGGAATGAATTTTGCATTTGGATTAAATTTTGTTTTTGGAAACAGGAAAGATGCCGATAAAGATGGAGTGATTGACAGGAAAGATAAATGCCCCAATACACCTTTCGGTGTGATGGTTGATAAAAAAGGTTGCCCGATTGATTCTGACGGCGATGGTGTTCCTGATTATCTGGATAAATGTTCCGGAACGCCTCCGGAAGCATATACTTCCATAGATGAGCACGGTTGTCTGCTTGATACGGATGGTGACAGTATTCCCGATTATTTGGATAAATGTCCAAATACCCCAAAAGAAGCCATAGGTCATGTTGACAAAAAAGGTTGCCCGTTGGATACCGATGGTGATGGTGTTCCCGATTATCTGGATAAATGCCCTGATACTCCTGCAGGTGCCAAAGTAGATTCTATTGGCTGTCCGTTAGATACCGATGGTGATGGTGTTGCAGATTACCTGGATAAGTGTCCCGATACGCCTAAAGCTGCAAAAGGTATGGTCGATAAATCAGGTTGTTTGCTTGACACCGATGGCGATGGCGTTCCAGATTACCTGGATTTATGTCCTAATACACCGGCCGAGGCAAAAGGATTTATTGATAAGAACGGTTGTACACTTGATACCGACGGCGATGGTGTTCCCGATTATTTGGATAAATGTCCGAAAACTCCGATAGAAGCACGTGGTAAGGTGGATGAAAATGGTTGTCCGCGTGACACTGATGGTGATGGAATACCCGATTACTTGGATAAATGTCCTACCATAGCCGGTGTGGCGGAGAATAATGGTTGTCCGGCTATCAAAAAAGAAGTAAAAACACTATTTAAAAAAGCTTTGCAGGGAATTCAGTTTGAAACGGGCAAAGATCAGATTAAACCAAAATCATTTTCTATTTTAAATCAGATAGCAACAGTCTTGGCTACGAATCCTACATATTTAATTGAAGTTCGTGGGCATACGGATAATGTTGGCAACCCTAAATCTAACCAGATACTGTCGCAAAAACGTGCAGAATCTGTTCGTAAATATCTTGGAGATAAAGGAATAGATTCCAAACGAATGACTGCCAATGGATACGGTGATGCGCTTCCGGTAGCAACCAA
>Ga0302271_10001881_pt1 | contig 19565 bp, 9 predicted proteins | sample III_Bog_N1_1_FD_198767 | JGI IMG/M metagenome (GOLD analysis project Ga0302271, IMG submission 198767) | Peat permafrost microbial communities from Stordalen Mire near Abisko, Sweden - III_Bog_N1_1 | ecosystem: Environmental > Terrestrial > Soil > Wetlands > Peat | place: Sweden: Abisko...
TTTCTGAATAGGTAATTGCTCCTGCAGAAAATTTATATTCCCTCATTTAGAAATAGAAATGAATCTCTTAGACATCGAAATAACTAGCATACTACTCAAATACTTATCATCAAAAACTGCTTTGTTTTCTAATAACAGTATTTGAATTAGAGTGCCATTGTACTCTGGCAATAAAGCTAATGAATAATGGTAAATTGAATAAGAGAATATCTTAAATAAATACATCAACAATTCAATAATTTGAATATAAATGTAATAAAAAATACAAATCCCCTCCTCCCTCTCCAATATTTTTTATGTTTTTATTAGCATTCTCTGATAATCCAAACCAATATCGAGTACTTATTTCCATTTTTTATCTATTAAGACATGTCATAATCAAAAAACAAACAAAGACTTTCAGATACATACAAAAAATCATTTGCATACTTTTATTAAACCAAACAAAATTCCTTTGCAATTACCAGAGCAGCAATCTGAACTTTTAGAACAATTTGATTTTAGTCCTTTGCATTAGGTTCCTGAAGCTAAATATGTTCCTGAAGCTGATTAGGTGCTAGAGCGCAGAGTCTTTGATGTAGCCATTACTGGAGTTGTGATCATAAGAGCTATAAGCAAAAGAACCAAGAAGTTTTTAAAGTTCATTTTTGTTGAAAAAAGTTGTTTTATTTTTATTTTCTTTTATTTTATTGTTTTTGATGCATAAGACTTGTACTGAGTCACTTTTGAACTTAAATTCAGCTTAAAGGAGCAGATAATCTATGGAAAGTAAGGAATATTGCTTGAATTCTTTGGTTAAGACATTACAGTTTCATGAATTTTTAATTTCTTGATTATGAAGTTACAGATGAGTTTGCTTTCTTGCAGAATAAAAAATTATCAAAAAAATTATTAAGAATCAATAGTTTTTTAAGTATTTTTCAACTCTTTTTTGACAGCAACAGCAACACTAACCTAATATGCAGTTTCTAAGTAATTGTACTATCTGTTAACTTCATTATACACCATATAAATACAGTTTCCTCTTAGAACTTCTCTAATTCATCATGTGAATTTCAAACGTTCATGCGTATTAGATACCTTATTTATTAGAGGAGAAAGGATGAAAATCTCACTAAAATACTAGTTATTATAATTTCAGAATTGTACAAAATTGTTATTAATTTAAGAATAGATAACTCATAAAAATCTATTTCAACTTTGCTAATAATAATAATTTGAATAATATTTATTAATAAAACAATACAAATATTTTCTCCTCCTATCCTATCTTTTTATGTTTTTATTAGCATTTTCTGATAATCCAAATCAATAATCAGTACTTATTTCCATTTTCTATCTGTTAAGACATACCATAATTCAAAAACAAAAAATGAATTTCAGATAAATACAAAAAATCATTTGCAAACATATTTTTGACCAAACTAAATTGACTTGCAAATACCAGAGCAGCATTACGTATTGTCACCACATTTTTCTAATCTTTCTTTGCATTAGGTTTTTGAAGCAGCTGAATCGGTGCTAGAGCGCAGAGTCTTTGAATTAGCCATGACTGGAGTTGAGATCAGAAGAGCAACAAGCAAAAGAACCAAGAAGTTTTTAAATTTCATTTTTGTTGGAAAAAGTTGTTTTCTTTTTGTTTATTTTTTTTATTGTTTTTGAAGCCTAAGAGTTGTACTTGAGTCACTTTTAATATTAAATTCAGCTAAAAGGAGCAGATAATCTGTGGAAGGTAAAGAAGATGGCTGGAATTCTTTGATTACAATATTACAGTTTCATGTGTATTTAATTACTTGATTATGAAGTTACAAATGAGTTTGATTTCTTGTAGAATTATTAAAATTATCAATACATTCATTAAGAATCAATAATTTTTTATGTATTTTTCAACTCTTTTTTGACAACAACAGCAAACATGAACCTAATATGCAGTTTTTAAGAAACTTTACTATATTTTTATCTTCATTACGAATAACGAACCAGATAAATAAAGATTCCCTCTTAGAACTTCTCTAATTCCTCAGGTGAATTTCAAATATTATGCCTAAGATTAGATATTTTTTATAAGGGAAGGAGAGATGATGGAATGAATTCTCAATAAAATACTAGTTCTGATAATTTCAGAATAGAAAAAATTGTTATTAATTGAAGAAAATAGATGACTCATGCAATTCTATTTCGACGCTCTTTGACAATAATAAGATAAATTGATAGAATTTACATTCCTACAAAAAGGTTGATTTGAAAATATATGTTAAAATTTCACTTATGAAGATATTTTTACAAATATTCTTTTTTTTTAATCCTATCTTTTTTATGGTTTTATTTACATTTTCTGAAAATAATCAGAACCAAGTACTTATTTCTATTTTCTATCCATTCGACATGTTAGAATAAAAAAACAAAAATAGATATTCAGATTTATTCAAAAAATCATTTGCATTTTTTTAAAATACCACGGACCCCACTTGACTTACAATACAAACCAGAGCAGCACTCTTCTGGAGAACAGTCTTAACCTTTTGTTTTGCATTAGGTTCCTGAAGCTAAATAGGTGCCAGTCCGCAAAGTCTTTGAATTAGCCATGGTTGGAGCTGAGATCAGAAGAGCAACAAGCAAAAGAATCAAGAAGTTTTTAAAGTTCATTTTTGTTGGAAAAAGTTGTTTTCTTTTTGTTTATTTTTTTTTATTGTTTTTGAAGAACAAGAGTTGTACTCAGTCACTTTTGAACTTTAATTCAGCTAAAATGGAACAGATAATCTGTGGTAGGTAAGGAAAATTGTTTGAATTCTTTGATTAAGGATTTGCACTACAGCTTCATGCGTTTTATTTACTTGATTACGAAGTTACTGATGAATTTGTTTCTTGTTGAATTCTAAAAATTATCAAAACATTCATGAAGAATTAAAATTTTTTAAGTATTTTTCAACTTCTTTATGACAACAACAGCTAACATAAGCCTAATATGCTGTTTTACCTTATTTTTAACTTCACTATGAATCGTGAACCAGATACATAAAAATTCCTCTTATAACTTCTTTAATTTCTCTTCGAATTTTGAATGTCCATTCCTATTAGATATCTTTATTAATATGGAAATGAGAGAAAATAGAAACCTCAATAAAATACTAGTTATTATTTTTTCAAAATCGATCAAAATTGTTATTAATTAAAGAATAGATAACTCATAAAAATCTATTTAAACGCGCCTCTCTAATAATTAGTATGTGTAATATTTATCATAAGCAATTCGTCTTGAGATCTATTTAGAAACGCTTATTTTTTGATTTTTCTTTTGATTTAAGTTCAAACATCTTGTGTAGGAATAAAAAATACTGTCTTGAAATTCGTCTAATGAAGAATAGATTCATGCAAGAGATAATTAGACCTTGAATTGTTTGGATCTATTTTAAGGGTTTCTGAATAGAAAAATTGCTTTTCAGGATATTTCTATTCCTTCATTTAGAAATAGAAATGAACTTCTGAGATATCGAAATAACTAACATACTACTCATCAAAAAGAGCTTTGTTTTGTAAGATCATTCTTGGGTTAGCATCATTGTTTTTTTGACAATAAAGCTAATGAATAATAGTAAATGGAATTTGAGAATATCTTAAATAAAAACATCTATAATCTAATAATTCGAATAATAATTGTTAGTAAAACAATACATATCCCTTCTTATCCCCCCCCACCCCCCTCTTTCTCTCTCTCTCTCTCCTCTCTTTTTTATGTTTTTATTAGCATTTTTTAAACCAATAACGAATACTTATTTCCATTTTTTATCCATAAAACATGTGATAATCAAAAAACAAAAATGACGTTCAGGTACATATAAAGCATCATTTGCATTATTTTACTATCCCAAAGAAAGATGACTAGCATTTATAACCAGAACAGCATGTCCCATTGCCAGAACAAACTTCACTTTTTTTTTGCATTAGGTTCCTGAAGCTGACTAGGTGCTAGAGCGCAGAGTCTTTTAATTAGCCATGACCGGAGCTGAGACCAGAAGAGCGACAAGCAAAAGAACCAAGAAGTTTTTAAAGTTCATTTTTGTTAGAAAATTTGTTTTCTTTTTTTAATTTTATTATTGTTTTTGAAGAATAAGAGTTGAATTGAGTCGCTTTTAAACTCAAATTTAGCTAAAATATAGCAGATAATCTGTGGAAGATAAGAAAGATTGCTTGACTTCTTTGATTATGGGGTTAAAGCTTCACGCGTAATAAAATTACTTGATTACGAAGTTACAGATGAGTTAGCTTTCTTGTAGAATGAAAATTATCAAAAATTCTCAAAAAATCATTATTTTTTAAGTATTTTTTAACTCCTTTTTGAAAACAACAGCTGGTATGAACCTAATTTGCAGTTTCTATGCCATTTTACTATGTTTTTAACTTCTTTATGAATCGCGAACCAGATAAATAAAGATTCCTCTTAGAACTTCTCTAATTTTTCATTTGAATTTCAAAGGTTCATGCTTATTAAATATCTTTAGATATGAGGGAGGAGAGAAGATGGAAATCTCAATAAAAGATTAGTTATTATTTTTCAGAAAATCGAAACTAATTTGTATTTATTAAAGAATAGATAACTCATAAAAAACTATTTTAACGCATTTTGCTAATATTATTTTTATGGCTGTGTTTTTTAATTAGATAGCATTAGAATTACCTTAATTCATCTCTACAATCTTAATTACACTCTTTAGAATAGTTATTTAGTTTTTCGTTCAAGCAAATCATTCTTTAGCTTGATCTCGGAGGTTATCCCCCTCACCTTTTCTAACTATTTCCTCTTAAATTTTCATAGATATTTTTAACTGTTGGTGTATGTGATTATTTTTTGTGGTTTTACTTCTTATTACCCCAAGATTTTATTTTATTGATAATTCTTCTTCTGATGATTCTTAACTTCACAATCTCTTTCCTTTCAATATGACTTTGTCAATGAAGAGTATTTAATTTACGCATCACATTCATTTTTACATTCTTTCTCTCGATTATTATCGCAAGCAATTGAATATGAGATATTCTCCTTTAATTATGTTTTTCAAATATTAAGCACTTTGTGCAAACAAATGAAGATAATTCAAGATACGAAATCAAAGAGGGAAAAACAAAATAAATACATTAGATTTACATTCCAGTAAGAAATAACAATATGAGCGCATTTTCTGATCTACACACTGAACAGCAGCAATAACAATAAAACGGTAGTCCTCCAACAGGAATAGTACCCGAATGGGATTTGAGCTATGTAGGCATTGTGAGTATCTATTAGCTGCATGCGGTCTTGTAGATATTTGAAACAGCGAGAGGCTTCTACAGGCTTTTTCGATATCGACAAACAAAACTTCTCTAAGGTCCGTAGCTACTAATAAAATCCTTGTATTTTGCGATCATGATAATCTACGGGTTCACTATCAAAGAGCCAATGCTTGCAGTACCAATCTACATAGGAGTAGCACTTGTTCAGATGTTAGGGTATTTGTTATACATATGGCAATGGGATTTCATTGTGTATTACTTCACAGTGGTGATCAACACATCTTGGTACATGCGATAGACCACAGTCGATGACTTAAGATTAGGATGCACACTCATATCTATTCTCTTAATGCTTGTCCCGATTTACTAGCTTTTCAAAGCATACAAAGACAAGGAACCAGCTTATATTAGCAGAATAGCTTGCTTTATTGGAGCAGCAGATGCAGGATTATTTTTCATTTACTCTCTTTATGACAATAATCTCCCATGTGCGATTGCATCTGTTGCGAAGTTGCTGATTGTGATCTGCATGATGATGCTAAGAAGTGAGCTTAAAACTAATAATTTAGCATCAAAAGACAAGAAGACAAATTGACACCGGCGAAATAAGATAAAATGGAGATACTCAACGCAAATTGCATTGGAAAACTAGCAAACCATTGGAGCATTCTTAGCTCTACCCAGCTCAATAAGCAAAACCAAAGACTTAATGAATAAATATTCATAACTAACATGAAAACTGCTGAAAATGTGTGAGTGTGTTTGTAGCAATTATATCCTTGATTTATAAACTATATTGACTTATTTTGATGATGATATCATCACTTCGTATATCGAACCAGATCTAAATAAGGGAGGAAAGAAAGCGAATGAATGAGTGGACAATTAAATAATAAAATCTGAAATGAATTCTAGATTAAACTTGGAAGATCATCATCATACAAACATATTAAAACAAGCACACTCTAAATGGATATTAATCACATTAAATTCGAGAGAAAACAGAAAAGAACAATATTAAGTTTGGTTTTATCACAAAACGAAGGAGTAAAACAAATAATATGCAGGAGGAGGAAGACACAGAGAATAATAGCAGCTCAGAAATTAGCCTAAATATGGATAAATAACGTGAGTCTCAGAACCAGCAGGGATCTTTGAGTTAGGATGAGAATGTTCAAAACAAGGTGTAACAGCAGATGGATATCAAAGAAAACCAAATGCTAAATGGAAAGGATGAAGAGATCAAAGCAGATCAAGACGACGAGGAAGAGTGTGATAATGATGAGGATTTTCAAGTTGAGTGTGCAGACAATCCTAGCAGCGGTAAAGATTAGCAGCAAGATGGCGAGCTTAATAATGAATCAAATCAGTTGTTATCTGAATCTGCTTGCAAGAAGAAGAGAAAAGCAGGTCGACCATAAAAAAAGGATTTCCTTTCAGCTGAAAAGCAAAAGAACATGAAAGAGCTCTAGATCGAAATTGAATTAGCTAGTTCCTTCTCCAGTGAGAATTACTTGCTTCTTTACTGTGCGCTGCTGATCTACGGCTAAGGACCGAAGGGGAACAAATACATTGTGAAAGCTTATTCCCAAGGCGAGAAAGATTTAGATGTAGGTAGCAAAGTACAAAGTATGGGCGCATCAGTGAGCGTCGAGTGCAAGCGCATGTGGTTGTTGTATTGGAAGATCAGTAGGATTCTCAATAGAGATACAAATTCTGCATTCAAGGAGTTATGGACGGGGTTTTAAGGAATTGTTATGAATGAGAATTCTAATGAGAAACTCGATAATTCTATTCTGTCATCGATAAGTAAACTTAGATAATTCTTTGTGTAGAACAAGTTATTCGTGGAGATGAAGCAGAATCAAAGATACAGTTCGATCACGGAATATTGCTTCGATCCATAGCTTGATTAGGAAAGTGAAAATGAAGGTAGTAATGAGGCTGAGGAAGATGATGATTAAGAGGAGGAAGAGATTAATGAAGAAGAATTAGAAGAGAAAGAATAAGAATAATAGAAATAAAAGGATAAGAACAATGAGGAAGATAGTGAAAGTAATGACAGTAAAGGTCCGGCTGTTTCTAAGAAACAATAGAAGCTCCCTAGTGGTTAAATATCGAAGGGTAGCAAGGTAAAGAAGAGTTTAGTCAAAAAAGAGGAGACTAATGTAGGATAATAGAAAGAGAAGAACTGCGTTAAAGGGAAGAATGTGAGTTTCAACAGTAAAAAGGATAGAGAGAATAATCGGCATTTCGATTATCAAAGCTTTGAGAAGCACTTGCTGCATCTCCATAAATTCTAAAAGAGCGATTTTTTAGCTATTCTATTCTCCTGTGCTGTTTCAGAATACTTCAATATACTCTCACCGTACTTCGATTCGTTCTGTAATATCCTCTGATAAGGCAAAGAACATAAGAGATATACCAATAACACCTATGCAAACTGTTACACTGTGCTATGTCATCTTCTGAGCAATGTTTCTTTTCCTTAATGTATGTGTTCATAAGAGAAATTTTATTTTTTTGAAGATTCAACTGTTTTATCCTTTAGACTATCATCATTAATTGCTGTTTTCAAAAGATGCCTGTGATTAAATTGATAATTTGTAAATATTAACAAAGATTAGCAGGATCTTATTATTTTTATCAATAGGGAACTTATAAATCAGAGTAAAATAGCTTTTATCATTTGATTACTAAGTTTTTAATATATCAACAGTGTGATTGATATCAACGCGTAGGTAGTAAATCACATGTTTTATTTTTGCTAACATTCATCCAATTAGCTTGAACTTACAATATAAGTTATTACCTACTGCAATTGTAATAACACTCTTAGAGATAATACACAAAATTATGATTCTTTATTCTGAATCATATTCCTATTTTCAATTTGTATTCCCCATTTCATAAATCAACCGTTAATCCATTAGTAAACTTCTTTTACAAACAGAATAGCAAATATTTCAGTTAGCGTATGTAATAAAGAATTCTTTTATTTTGGTTCTAATTTGGATTAGCAAATCTGAAATTACAATAAGCTAGCGGTGATTCAACTCTTTGGGAGTGGTGGGGAGGGCAGTTATTCAGTTGTTTAAAAATAATGACCTAACTAACCAAGCAAGGTTAAGAGCTGTTAATAAAAAGAAAAAGAATCATATTAACAAATCATTGTAAACTATGTCGTATGGCGGTTGGAATCATTCCTTTCAATAGCTCGAAGGATAATCACCATCGAAGTTACAAGGAGGACACAGATAAGAATAGAATTAGAGATAAAAATAATACCCGCCATATTCAGGAGGAGACGGAGAAGATAATGGATCTTCATAGCGTGTGGCTAGGCTAGAAAAGGAAAACGAATTGATGCAAAGATAGATAATCTAAATGGCAGATACAATATCCAATTTAGAATCAGCTAGTAATTCATTATTGACTCAGATTATTGGGAAGCAGTAACAGTAACATACTACTAATAATGTAGATATCTTATCATAGAAAGCAGGATCTGCTTTGAAGCCTTCTCCCAATAAAAATGTAAAGCCTTTAAGCATCCCTTTGGTGTGTTACATAATCATTTTGAACTTTGCTTTGTTAGATGGAGGAAGAATGGCGTATTCGTGCATAGAAACTGGAATTGAATCTGGGTGAGAATGAGGGTGTGCTCAGAGAAGCTAAGGAGGCATTACGACAGCGAGATGATGAAATAAGATCCCTTAAGAAAGAGATAGAATAGAACTCCACTGTGTCTAGAGAATAACAAAGGGTCAATAAGCAGGAGTGCAGTGAGAAAGATCTTCAGATTTCAAGATTACACGAGCAGTCCTCCATTGATAGCCATAGGTTATCGCTGCTAGAAAGGGAGAATAAGTCCCTGAAATTTGAGTTAGACAGCTTCAAAGAAAGGAGTAGAATTGCAGATAATGGTTTCCATGAGACTCATAGGTAGGTATCTGATCTGCATTCTTAGCTAGCTGAGGCAAGAGCTTAGAATGGAATTGCCATGAAGCAAGTCTAGTAGCTGGAACTCGAAAAAGACAGACTCTTAAATTCTCTCCAACCCTATTTACAAATAGAGGTAACTATTTTAAATTTCCTATTCAATAAATGATCAAGAAGAATATCCTTCTGCGCCTCCATCCATATAAAATATTCTTTATTATTTCCTAAGAATTGTTCTTATTTTGATCTTTTTCTTTTGTTTTGGGCTATTTTTCTAGAAGTAATTTGGTCTGGAGCGACAGGAAATCGTTCTGATGATGGAGAAGCTACCTCTCGCTGAAGCTGAACTGTAGAGAATCGTTGGTGAAAGTAGTCGATTAGCTAATGAACTGCTGCACGTAACGGATTAGAAATATGCTGTGGAGAGATAGGTTAAGGAATCAGATAGATTGTAGAAAGATGCAGAAAGATTATGCAGAGATTGGAAGCATAAATACGAATAAGTTATCGGTGATTTACATAGTATCTAAGAGTAACTATATCGTGAGCGCATGATACAAGAAGGTACTTCGAGACAGTAGAATAGCTTGATAGATTAGTTGCAAGAACAGAATGCTGTACTGATCAGCAATGTTCAGAGTATCAGAGAGACAAAGGATATGGAAATTACATAGTTGCATGCGGATCTAAAGCTTCTTAGAGCGAAGAGTATTAAGCAAGATGAGTGCATAAGGCTATTCACTTAAGAGAATAATAGTCAGAATGAATAGCAACAACAACATATTGGTGGTGGTCGCAGTTGGTCAACTAAGAACAGTAGCTTGGATAAATAATAACAGTAAAAGAATAGATTTTTTAATAGTAGTAATAACAGTAGATAGCTTCGCAACAGCTTGAAGAAAGACAAGAATGACATGACCATCAGATCATAACATAGAGGTCATTCCCTTCCTACGCACATTTCCTTTGACGAGATATAACAATCAACATAATCTGTTTCCTCAGGGATTCCTCAGCACACAACGTAAAGTGCTTTTGCCTAATCATTTAGACCTTCTAATAGCAATGTCAAAAAACAATCCAAGAACAACAACAATTCCATTTAACCTATAAATTAATAGCAGTAATTCTTAGATCCTTACCCTTCATTCAGCAATAACTCCAAGAACTATGTGGTGGATTTAACTGATAGTCATCAAGAGAGTTCCTAGCAGATACCTTCTCAATAAAGGAGAGTATTTGGACAATCTCTTGACTAATAATAATAGATTTCAAGTGTATCATCTTCATCTTAGCCATCTAGAGGATTTAATGCATCCAAATAAAGAACTAACTAAAATGTTAGTCATAGCAAGGATAGGTTAGTGTCTTCATCAAGATCACCCAGGGTATCAAAGACAACAATGCCCAGTCTTAGAAACAGTACCAAGACAATTACTCATGGGAATAACAAGGGTAGTAATGCCAATAAGAAGAATAATAATAATCGCTAGAACACATCACTCAAATAGTCAAGTTAGAATCTAACATCTAGCAATTCCTTCCTTCGTGATAGCACAGCCAGTAGCAACAATAACAATAATATGAGGCTGTCTTATTCTAACAATACCTTCAAGAATGAATCTAAGTTAGGTAGTAATCCAAGCACATAATACATTGATACAGCTGGATATGATAGGTTTAAAGAGAACAATGATAATAATGATAATCTCAGAGTAAGTTAGTAGTACAATAGAAATACTGTCAATGACCGCTCATTTGGACTCACAAATAGTAATAACAACAATAACTGGAGTTTCAGAAAAGATCAATTGTTGACATAGAATTCAGGGTTTATTGGAGACTATGATCATGATGATGATAATTATTAAGATAAAGAAAATACTTAATTCTAAGAACGAGCGTAGAATAGGTTATCATCATCAACAACAGCAGCAGCATCGACAATGCCATAATTGAATCAATCAGCTAATTTCAAGAAATAATCTAAGTTCTCTAGGGAGATGTCAACGAATGCGTCATTATTACCACAACAAAGCAGAAATAATTATAGTAATTACGATAAGAAGCTGACCAGAGATGGTAGAAATGGTAGCAATGAGGATGAAATAAATGATAATAACAACAACCACTTTTAGCTTGATTTGGAGAATTCAGAGCGATCGATTGATTACGATATGACATCGCATATGGCAAAGATGAGGGAATTCTAAGAATGTCCGTTAGATGAATTCATCATTGAGAAGCAGTAAAGTGCTTAAAACAGTGAGAGAAACAGCTACATGGGCAATAACAACTACAATAACAGCTCCATTTATAATTTAAACAGCGAGAATCATAGTAATATGATGCGCACTACAAACTCTTATGCTAACAATAATAAGGATACATTCAATAACAATTTGGATTATCCAGCATACGACAGAGTCAATAAAAGACAGCCATACTACTGAGCAAGCAAATACCAATGCTCATTATTTAACTTATCGCATGCAAACAAATTTTAAACATATTAATTAGTCTATGCAATTTTATTCATTTGTGTCAATTATCTCATAAGAGCTCTGTGCAAACACATAATATTATTATGCAGATGTAATCACAATTGAAAAGCACACACACTAAACAAATAGAAAAATATTTTTCCATCTTCAAAAGCTAAAATTTAATCTTCTCCAATTGAAATTAACTCTACTGCCATCTCTTGTCAAATGACAACATTTTAGCATATTAAAGCATGCGATTAACATCAAATATATTTGCAAACTGTTAACTAATATATGTAAAAAATATTGTTTGGAAGGGGTTAGTAATAGTTTTAAATCAAGATAAACGATCTGACAGCTAAAAATATCAAATAGTTTATGAGACTGCTGTAAAAAATAATAATCAAATAAGACTTCTTAATCTACCAGTCCTTTCTTTGTGAGAAATAATTCATCAACACCATCCTTAAAAAAGAGTTTCTTCAAAACAAAGATGTTATCTTTTGCTCTTTTTTGCTTTCACAACAACTGATATTCGATTTGATGTCAAAAGCAAGAAGAACCAAAGGCAAATACAAAAATAAGGGAAACTAAATAATTTTTCTAGCTTGATTACATAAATAATTGTAATCTAATAATCTGCTCTAATAATATTTCCTTAGACTCCAAACCATCCCTCTATGTAATATGTAGTTCCTTTTGAAATTACACCATTATGTCAAAAATCGTTTATTATTTGCTTCTTAGGAGGAAAGATAACATTCTTATTGCACCTTCTGCGCGTACTCTTTTGCTCTTCAATAACTACTTGCTTTCTTTACAAAGGAGAAATATTATTATTACACAAACATCTTTTATTGCAAATGATGTAATCTAATCTCTCTTCACTTTGATCCGAGACAAGTAAATAAGCTATACTTCCCATTTAATTACATCATCCAATATGCTTAGAAGTATGATATTGTCATTATCTGATTAATTACGATATTTATTGATTTAAAAATACTATTTTAATACCACACAGATAGTCTAGTCTATCTGGGTTGGATATTTGTAATAATAATATCAATCTGCTAGAAATCAATCAGCTTGGCCTAAAGTCTTCGCTGCTTGCTGCTTGTTTGACTTCGTAATCATTTAATTTTCTAAAGTTTAAGAAGCTAAAAAATACATTCTTTTCGATTTTAAAAAGTGCTTTTCTTACAATGAAATTGGATCTCTCCGATTATCACTCAGCTGTGGACAGCAAAACCAGAGGGCTCACAATACTTAATGATAAGCCTATGCTCATCTATGGTCTAGATATTTTTATAGTTGCTTTGTATTTGATTCTCTTCGTGACTACAGTGATCTACTGGTTTAATAGCTGTTCAAGCTTTCTTTTCCCATTGATTGTCTTGGCATTCTTGGGTGTCTCCGTAGTTGCTTTGCTGAAACAAACTAATTCTGACAAAGCAATGAAAATCAGACTTGTTTCAATAGCAGCTCTATTCGTATTACTCTGTCTTACTACGATGACGGTGTCAGTAAAGACAGCATGTGGAATGGGTATCTGCAGTGGAAGGGATAATGTCTAATATAGAATCGACAGAGTCGTTATGAAGATAAACAGAAAGCCTAGCTAATGCAATATTCTCTATGAAGAAGAAGGTAACATACAAATGAGACAAAAATTGAATATTGTTTTAGGTAGAATGTTCAGTATTAATTTGTTTTATTTTGTTTGGATTAGAGGATGATATTGATAGAAGAAGAGGGCGTGGTGGAGAGGATGATGACGATGATAATGATGATAGAAGAACAAGAAGGATGAATGATGATAGAAAAAATGTTGTTTCTTAGAATATTAATAATATTCAACAATAGTCAGAAAGTGTAGATAATCTGGGTTAGAATTCAGTATAAACATCACATAATAGCATCAATACAGATAAAGTGACATTCAAAAGAGAAAACAATGAAGGAAATGGTAGAGAAGAGGATGGCGATGAATAAAGGGATCACACAATAAACTAAAGAAATGGTGGTGGTGATCGTGGTGACTATGATGATGAAGATGATTATTCTCCCAGATAGGGTTAAGCTCAAAGTCATTTGAATGTTGCCTCTGCTTTTTTCTGTAAATTCTATGATGAAATGTATCCTACCAATGATAGAAATAATAATAATAATAACAATAATAATAGTAACAAGAATGCAGCCCCTGTAGATTCTGGATGCACTCGAGTTATTAAGGAATCAATAATCTTCAAGAATCCTGAGTTGTCCTTGCTAAGAGTGTTGATCATCGCAGCAGCACTCATTCTAATTCTGATACTTGCTGATATGTTCATACTCAGAAGGAACAACAAAATCAACTCAGAATAAGCATAAGAGATTCATATGAATGATACTCCACTTATCACACTCGATAACCAATAAGAGTAACCATTTGAGTTGAATAATGAAACATCCAATCATGTAATAAATGGCACACTACAGATACAATAATAGCAATATTAGTAGTTCAATAGCAACAACAACAATAACAACAACAACTAATAATATAAAAATAATCACTTCAACATCTGAACACGAATAAAGATGAGCATTATTAGATTCATTTGAGAAAAAGGATAAAATATATTGCTAGATATAAAATATCACAAAACAATTAATTCAATAAACAATGATGAAATGATTGTAATCTCTATTATTTTTTACTATTAGTTTTAAAACAAAACACAACAAAAATGTAATGCTAATTTTAAATAGGGAATTGTTATTCTGTGGATTTATTTGAGCAGGAGGGATTTAAACTTGACGTATTAATTGACCAAAAAGAATTGGTCGAACAATCAGTGAATCAAATAGAAAAGATCTCTAAATTATTAAATATAAGGGAAATCAAATTGTTAATAATTTATTTAAACATTTAGAACATAATCACAATATTGAGTCTCTATTGTGACGATTTGATAATTCCTTTAAGAAGCTTAATGCTTCAGTTTACTGTTGGTATTTTTTGGAAGATTTTTATCTGAATTCATTTGATTAGATACCACTTTGGTATTTCCCATGTAAAAAGCATCATAATGCTCTAAGACACAAGAATATATTTGACAAAACCTAAAAAATAGGACATTTCTGATTCTTAAGTTACTTTTATTATTTAAATCTGAGCGAAGAATCATTAGAAGAAAATACATGCTATCCAATCGATTTGTGAAGAATCTAATGGATTCTTAAATCAAAGCAATATGCTTCTTCTTGGGGAATAAGATAATGAATCTTGATTATCCCCCAATCCTCTCAATTCGATCAATTAATGAATGATAGACATATACTTATTCGTTTGAAATAAAAAATAATCAATACGTTTTTATTTATTGCCACGATTTGAATGCGAAAGTGAATTCGCTAACTCAAAGACAGAATATATCGAGTATTCCTAACTTCTTCGGATTTGTTTATTCTTGAGATATCATAACTCATATAAAAATAGTTGATAACGTAGGCAGTTCACTGCTAGTATCAAGTATCTATGGAAAATAAAATATAAATATTATCTTTCATAAAAAAGATAATCAACTTGGTTGGAAGATTGGATCTTGAGAGAGCAGGAGAAGAAGAATCTAAATGAGAGGGTAGCGGAAGATTTTTATTTGGAATTGAAAGATCTTATTTTGATGGGGGGATTATTTAAAGGTAGGATTAACGAATGCAAAAGGTAATAACGCAAATATATTATTAAAATAATAGGAATTTATTAAATTTAAAAGCATAGAAAAACAGACGAAAAAATGAGCTACAGTGAACCTGAAATTGGCGAGTCAAGCAGCAACACTAGAATCGGAGAAGAGTTCTTAGTTTTCCTCGATGAAAACGGCTCTTTCCCGAAAAGCTACGATAAGCAATACACCGTACATGCTGGAGACAATCTCACTTTAGTCCTTCGATCGAATATCCTTCGAGAAGCCACCCCTATCTTACTGACAAACTTCCCAACGCCTTGTCCACTTAAGAACTGTGCAACACATCCACCTGCTCCAATCATTGACGCTGAATCCAGCACAGTCATCACAAAGACAGAACTCAATAAGAAATACAAAATTTTCTATGGATAGTTCAATCCAGAAGGATCTTGGCAAGTTGAACTGAACATTGGTGATTTCGATGGATCTCTGTATCTCTAGTTGATTTTCGTTGGATTCTAAGATAAGAACCAATCATCAGAGACATTATAAATAGTTTCACATGGTAGTCCAGAATGGTTAACGATTTAACCTAGACTATTCATTAACGGAAAAGCCATCGGTATGGATTAATTGATTATCTAGACAGTTTTACCTTATAGCTTAGGTGATTCGTCCACTTGGATTGATACCCTCACGACATAGACTCAACTTGGATACAATGCATTCCACTTCCCTCCTATTTAGAGACTTGGTGGATCAGGATCATATTATGCTATTAGAGATCACTTAGAAGTGAATAATGATCTTTTCAAGAAAGATGCATCCAGTAAAATCTCCACTGAGTAGCCCTTTGCAAAAATGAAGGCAATCGTGGATAAACTTGAAAAAGAACACAATGCCTTGTCCTTTGTTGATATCTTACTGAACCACACCTCTTACGATAGCGATTGGCTGGATTCCGAAGCAGTCTTCAATCCACAGAACACTCCATAACTCGCTTGTGCGTTAGAATTAGATCAAGCAATCTAAAATTTCAGTGATAAACTCGCTGATGGAAAGGTCACAGAGTATTTCAATGGATCTAATCTCATTGAGAATGATGCATAATTAGACAGTTTAATAGATATCTTGAAAAAGGAGATATTCTATGGCTTAGATCTGGAATAGTATTTCTTCTTTAATGTTCCTGCAACTTTGGAGGCATACAAGCAAGCATTGAAAGCAGCATCCTTACCTGTATTGGCGAAAGAAACAGAAGTCGATGATGATGAGAATATATTCTCCAAATCAGGATTCACAGGGTTCAGTGAATTCATCGCCAAGAACACACTTCTTATTGGTAAAAATTAAGATTTTATTTGATATTATGAATGGATAAATGATATCTTATTTTGTTGGTATGCTCCTTAGGATCTATCCGTAAGGGTCTGAAGTTGGATTTCCAGTAGCTGATCAAATAAGTGATTTTCAAATAGCCTACATTGTACTCACTTGAGGCATTTGAAAGAGCTCTGCTAGAGCACAATTAAGCCTGGTCTGCTAAAGTCAAGGAATACATTGAACAGGCAATCAATTCCACTAGAGGTTAGATCAAATATTGGCATGTTGAATTGAATCGCCATGCAGTCACGAGATCAGATTCACTAGTCCCAAGATACTTCACTAAGCTTCGAAATGGAGTCTTCGCTGCTAACAATGGATGGATTATGGTATATTTATTTATTAACAGTTTATCCAATAGATCTTAATAATGTTTGTATTATTCTAACAACATGTTCTTTTTTCTGTCTCCCTTAGAACCACGATCCGTTGAAGAATTTCGCTGATGACATGGACTTTCATTATCTCAGGAGAACTATCTGCATCTGGGGTGACTTAGTTAAACTTCGTTATGGCTCTAAAAAGAGTGATTCTCCAGCATTATGGAAACGAATGAAGAAATACGTTCAATCGATGGCAAGAGTCTTCCACGGATTTAGACTTGACAATGCTCACAGTACTCCTCTAATCGTCGGGGAGTACTTCATAAGGAAAGCTAGAAATGTTAACAAATCTTTAATGATATTCGCTGAGCTGTTCACTGGAAGTGGAGATATCGATGCGATTTTCTGTAAGCGTATCGGAATCAATGCATTGGTTAGAGAACTCAACCATAACAGAACACCCAATGACATATATAACAATCTCCATTGGTTAAGCAGAGCACAAGAAGTCAGTGTTGGTGCATTGAAGCATTTGCCGTTCATCGACATTGCCAGCAATTCCCATAAAAAGATTCTAACTCCCCATCAAACAAAATCTGTAGTCTACGATTAAACTCACGATAACGAAGCTACTCTATCAATATATTCACACAGACACATCGTCCCTATGATAGCCTTATCATCTTTTAGTCATATTATCCAAGGAACTGTTAGAGGATTCGATGAATTATACCCTGAGAAACTCAGTGTCGTTTCGGAAAGAAGAAAATACAAAACTGAGTTAGATTGCACATTAACTGAATTGGAAAACACTCCTGTTGAAGTCGGCATCAAGTTCACACTAACCTATCAGCCTTCTAGCATTGAGGTTAGAGGTAGCTGGGATAACTGGACAAATGGCATAAAAATGACATTATTCTCTGGCAGCAGTGAGTCAGGGTCATTCACATATTTCACTTAGCTGCAAGTACCCAAGACAGAGAAGAGATACGACTATAAGTTCTTTGCTGATGGATAATGGCTAACAGACTATTCCAAACCAACAAAAGGAGAAAACAATTTCTTTGAGATATCCACTGGAGCTGATAAGTAGATATACTTCAATAACATGTGTCTCGTTAGGAAGGCATTTATTGGGATAAACAAGATCCTCAACGAATAGTATCCATTCATATTCTTCTCACAATATGAATCTGGATTCATCTCAGTTATGAGAGAAAACCCTGAAAAGGACTCTTTCTATTTCCTCATTACGAGAACTGCACTCGGAAATGATACGGACTCTAAAGTAAAAACAATAATTAAATCTATTTAAATTATGATTATTAATGAATGTTTTGATGAACTGTTGTTTAGGTGAATCTCGAAATCGAGTGTCCAGGAATCATCTCATCTATCGAGGGTATATATTGGGTGAGTGATTCTATCGATGTTGAAGCCAAGGATAAGAGCGCTGCAGCAGATAGCAATGTCCTCAGTGGATTAAAAACCAAGGTCTATTAGGAATTCAATATTCTCAAGTACGCTGAGATCAAATATCGAGAATCATCCAAAAAGCATGTCCTGAGTTTCTTTAAAGCACCACCTTCTCTCACGATTGTCTTAAAATGTGTACTCCACAGCAGCCAAAAGCAAGGCATCGAGAGACTTAACTACATGCTCTCTCACATCTAAGACGAGGAGATCCTCGCGCTATACAAGCCACTGAACGTATCGGATATCAACTTTTTGTTCTTCTCCTCTGAAAGCGAAGAACATGAGCGCAGTGGATTTGGAATGTATAATATCCCAAACAAAGGAAATCTTCTCTTTGGTGGTTTCGGTGGTGTATTTGCAGATGTCAACGAAGCATCGCTACACAATGATCTCGGTAAACCAATATTCGAGAATCTCAGGTAAGGCTACTGGTACTTAGACTATGCAGTAGGGAGATTACAAAAAGTATCTGGAAATCTAGATGTTATCTCAGATTACATTGGTTCGTACTTTGAATTGCTCAAGTCAATCCCAAAATACCTGATTCCTCATTATTTCAGTTAATTCATAGTGAACCTTCAGCTGCATGCACAGAAAATCGTCTATGGAAGGCTCAAACCCTAAGCAAAAAAGTTAACTTCAGATTTCCATAAGCGATTGCTTTTGGCTTCTTACTAATTCCTTGCTAATTTACCATCCAATAAATTCGATGAATACAAAATATCTATGGCTGCTGGACTACCTCACTTCACTGTAAGCTGGTCGAGATCTTGGGGAAGAGACACATTCATTTCGTTCAGAGGTGGATTGTTGATTCCAGGACTCTACGAAGAAGCTAAATAAATCCTTTGTATGTTTGGCAGCACATTACGTCATGGACTTATTCCTAATCTTTTAGATAACGGACACAATCCAAGGTATAACTGCAGAGACGGATGTTGGTGGTTTGTCAAGGCAGTCAGAGATTACATTGAGTTCACGGGAGATGCTGGAATCTTAAAGAAAGAGAT
>Ga0302271_10001882_pt1 | contig 19563 bp, 10 predicted proteins | sample III_Bog_N1_1_FD_198767 | JGI IMG/M metagenome (GOLD analysis project Ga0302271, IMG submission 198767) | Peat permafrost microbial communities from Stordalen Mire near Abisko, Sweden - III_Bog_N1_1 | ecosystem: Environmental > Terrestrial > Soil > Wetlands > Peat | place: Sweden: Abisko...
TTTTTCTTTTTTCTTAGCTACCAGAGCTGTTAGCTGAGGTTCAATTTCTGCAAAAGTAATTTCTTTCTTCTCTATATAGTATTTATGATCGGCAGTAATGGTAAGATTTATTTGTTTTTTTACTACCACATCGCTTGAAGTCTTGGATTTAGGAAGAAGAACCTGAATAGTAGCTGGAGTTACCAGCGTAGATACTATCAGAAAGAATAACAGTAAGAAGAACATAATGTCGTTCAACGATGCTGTATAAACCTCTGCAGTTCTTAATTTTCTACGTTCTATTTTCATTTATTTTACGTGCTTTATTTTAATTATGCCTTAATTCCTCTTTTGTAGTTACGTATTTCTTTCAACAAATCATTAGAGTATTTATCTATGCGTACTACAACTTTGTCTATACGACCATTTAAAATGTAATATCCGGCATAGGCAATGATTCCAACAAATAAACCGGCTCCGGAGCAAATCATTTTCTGATAAAGACCATCAGAAATATTGGCAATATTTAAATCGTTAGTTATAGAGATGTTGTAAAAAATCTTGATTACTCCAAAAATAGTTCCCAAGAAACCCATCATCGGTGCAATAGATGCTGAAATCCCCAGAAGATTCATACTCTTTTCAAGGACTGATATTTGTTGACGAGCTTCAGACTGTAAAGCGTCTTGTACTTCAATGTCCTCTCCATGAGTAGATTCTAATCCCGCAGCAAGTACTTTGGCATATACTGTTTGCCTTTCGTTGCAAAACTTAATGGCTTTATCAATCTTTCCCTCGGCTACCATTTCATTCACTCTGGCAATCCAGGTGGTATCTACTTTACCGAGTATGTTAATCGAAACCCAACGCTCTATAAAAACATAGTTGGAAATGACAAATAGAACTGATAATGGGAGTAAAACCCAGCCGCCTTTTAATAATAAAAGGAAATAATTTTGTTGAGCAACTGCTGCTGTAGCTGTGACAGCTGTGTTTGCTATAGAATCTGTAGGGATCTGAAGAATAATGGAAAGTAAGTTCATCATTTGAAAAAATTATAGGTGTTGTAACTATTTATTTTTTTTATTAAAACGATATATAATGGAATTTATTTAAATGCTGTTGCAAAAATATACTATTTATAAATGTAAAATATATAGGTTGGCAATAATTAATCTTATCAACTAAATGCATCATAACTTTATTTAGCATTTAATTCATTTGATTGGCCTATTTGATTGAATCTGTATAATACAATAATATCTCCGTAATCATTGAATCTGTCTGGAGTTCTTTCCAGTTCTATGAATTTATATTTGCCGTCATAAAGAGTTTTTATTTTATCAATAGAACTTAAACCAGTAATGAAATAACCAACTTCGGGTTGTTCTTTCTCAAAATTTTTGTAATTATTACCCATGTAAAAGTTTAGACCATACAAGTTGGAATATTCTTTTAAGTTATTCATTACATATGTTTTATCTTTCAAATTGTATTTGGACATTATTTTCTCTGCAAATGGTCTTGATGAATAAGCATTTTTAAATACCGGATAAGCTAGTCCTTCCAGAAAAATCTGTGTACAGATAAATAGTACCAATGTTGAGATAAGTAAAATGTCCGAAGTTTTTTTTCTTAAAACATACCATGCGCCAATAAAAGCGCAAAGTAACAAAAACCATACTAGAAATCCAAAGATTGTGGGATGTTGGAAAGCTGTAGAAAATAAACTTATATCATGAAGTGTTTTTGCGTCATGAAGGAGCAGGGTGGATACAGAATATAAATCAACAAAATGAAAGCAGGAAATTACAAATACCAGAATCCCGGATATGACTAAAATAATGCGTGCCAGCAGTTTAATTAAAATAGGTTTTTTGTTTAGTGCCCATTCATAAAGCAATGTAAGCAGATAAGCAGCACCCGGATATGCAGGCATAATGTACACACTTCGCTTTGATGAAGGAATAGCATAAAATGTGAGTATTATAACTACCGAAATGATACTGAATAAAGTCAATTTGTCCAAGTTTATGAATCGTTGCCAAATAGACAGTTTTTGAGTTGATTTCTTGATAGAAATTGAAAAAGCAGCGAAGATGAGTAAGAGGCTCCAAGGCATAAAACCTAATATAATGGCAGGAATATAATACCAAAAAGGACCTTCATGTCCAAGTTCATAGGATATGCCTAATTTTTTACTGTCCATTCCGAGAAATCGTCCAAAATTTTCGGCATACACCAGATTCAGAAAATGCTCACCGCCTTGTTTGTAAGCCAAAATGTACCAAATCAGAAGAATGGCTAAAGCGGGTAGAGCTATAAATATGTTTTTGTAAATAATTTTCCATAATGAATAACGTTTCAAAATCAGTAAATAAATACCGAAAACCATACAAGGCAGGAGTATGCCTACAGGACCTTTTACAAGTGCAGCTCCGCCTAAAAAAACAGGTATGAGTAGAGGATAGCCTTTTAATGCCTTCTCTTCCCATTTAAATAAACTTATGAGTGCGCTAATCATAAAGAATGCCAGCGTCATATCTACCCGGGCTTCTAAACCTGAACGATGCATTTCGAAACTAGTTAACAGTATTATAGATGCCACAATAGCCCGAAAAGAATTTGTTCGTTTATACAGAAGATAAAAAAACATCATGGTTATTCCAATCAAACTTAAAGCCGCTGGGAGTCGAGCAGTTGTTTCGGTTACATGACCTACAGGTAATGAAAAAACGGCAATAAACCAATGCATAAAGGGGGGTTTATAAGCTACTTCATCTGCATAATCTGATGGAAGAACCCAGTTTCCGGTATTGAGTATGCAAGTAGCTACTGTAGCCTCGCGTGGCTCGCCTTTAGTGTAAAATTCGCCCATGTTCGTCCATGGTAAGGTAAGAAACAAGCAAACAAATAATACGAGCAGATAAGGTTGACGGCTGTAAATGCTTTTTAATGTGTCTATTAGTTTATTCATTTTTGTTATGTGATATGATTCTCAAAGATAGTAAAAAAGCCAAAATATCCATTATATATCCTTTTGTTTGAAAATTTTCGTTTCGCCTTTCTCAAATATGAAAATTTTAATATAATATCTAAATTTGTAAATTTCAAATATTTTTATTGACTGTTGAATTGAAAATTGAAGAGATTTTTTTCTAAAGTTTTGATGAATTTTCAAAAATAATGGAATGTAAGTTGATGGTTTGAATTGCGTTGTTTTATTCATTTTTTGTCCTATCATAACGTTTATTTTATGATTCTTGATTTATTCTTTTGTTTTAATAGTTTAAAATAAACATCCTATATATTTTGTGAATAGAAAATTATTTATATCTTTGTGGGCGTACACGGTATTTTTGTGGGCGTACACGGTACTTTTGTGGGCGTACACAAAAAATATTGTCAGCTAATAAATCACTAAAATGGTTGTGAACAGTATTTTACACTTCTTTAATAATGTTAGTATTATTTATGGAATCTAAGAAATTTTCAAAAATAAAGATTGCTGTGATTGTTTTCATTCAATAATAAATTACTTACCAAATTTTAAAATAATAAATATATGAGAAAAGTATTAGATGATAGTTAAGCAAAAAAAATGATGCGACAAATAATTAGTGTGTAATGAACGCTAATTAATAAAATTTTAATAGGTTTTATTCAAAATTGAAAAAATCAATACTATAAGTTAATCAATTATATAATGGAAAACATAAACAAGATTTTATTGATCAAGTTTTTTCTTACGTCAAAAAAGAAAATTAAACTGACAAGTATCTTGCTTCTGTCAATGCTATTTATGAGCTCAGTTGTTTTGGCTCAAGGAAAGCATGTAGTTAAGGGATCTGTATTAGATGAAACTAATCAACCTTTAATAGGAGCAACAGTCGTAGTTAAAAACGTAAAAAACTCAGGTGTTATAACTGATGTAGATGGAAAATTTACAATTAACGTTCCAGATGGACAAAATACACTTGTTGTGTCTTACATTGGCTTTAATTCTCAGGATGTAAATATTGCCGGTAAGAGTATTGTTACAGTAAAGTTGGTAGACAACACTGTAAACATGGATGAAGTAGTTGTGGTAGGGTATGGCCAACAGAAAAAAGAAAGTATGGTTGGTGCTATTACACAAGCTCGAGGAAAGGATCTTGAACGCACAGGTGGGGTGTCAAGTCTTGGTCAGGCTTTGACCGGAAATCTACCAGGTGTAATAACTAATACTTCTTCGGGTATGCCCGGAGCAGAAGATCCACAAATTATTATTCGTACTCAAAGTTCATGGAATAATAGTAACCCATTAATTTTAGTAGATGGTATAGAACGTGCAATGAATACTGTTGATATTTCCAGTGTCGAAAGTATCTCAGTGTTGAAAGATGCATCAGCCACAGCAGTATATGGAGTAAGAGGTGCTAATGGAGTAATTTTGATTACTACTAAGCGTGGTTCGGAAGGGAAAGCTAACATTCAGGTAAGAGCAAATATGACTGTAAAGTCTGCTTCGAAACTTCCTGAAAAATATGACTCTTATGATGCTCTTTCGATAAGAAACAGGTCTATCATGAATGAAATTGCTCTTTCACCTTCAGCTTGGTCTTCTTATCAACCAATAGGAATTCTAAATAAATATCGTTATCCAGCTAATCAGGCAGAATGGGATCGTTATCCTAATGTTGATTGGGAAAAAGAGTTATTTAAGGATTATGCAACTTCAAACAATTTTAGTGCAAATGTTTCTGGAGGTTCAAAACTGGTAAATTATTTTGCTGCTATTGATTATACACATGAAGGTGACCTTTTCAAGACCTTCCAAAATGGACGTGGTTACAACGCCGGATATGGCTATAATCGTGTAAATGTTCGTAGTAACTTAGACTTTAAGCTTACCAGTACGACTAAGTTCTCTGCTAACTTATTTGGTTCAAACGGTGTACGTAAATTGCCATGGGGTGCTGCAGATAATGATGCTTCTTACTGGAGCTCTGCTTATCGTACAGCTCCTGATGCCATGCGTCCTGTTTATTCGGATGGTATGTATGGATGGTATGCTCCTAGAAATGCAGATGTTCCTAACTCTGTTGCTAACTTAGCATTCTCAGGTGTTGAGCAAAAAACAACCACTCAACTTAATACAGACTTTTCTTTGAAACAGGATTTAGATATGTTGACAAAGGGATTGAGTGTAAAAGCAACTATCTCCATGGATAATACTTTTAAAGAAAATCAACGCGGTATTAATGATCTATATAAATATCCACAACGTAAGTGGTTGGATCCGAATCCTGATAATACCGACTTTGTTAAATACGAACAACAGCTTGATGCTGGTACACGTTTAGATTATACTGACCCTGTAGCTTGGTCTAATTCAGGCGGATCTGTTGATAAAGGTGCGACATATAGAAAGATTTATTATTCTACTCAGATCAATTATGCGCGCAAATTTGGTAAGCATGATATATCTGGTATGGGACTATTCAGCCGTGATAAAACTGCTAGCGGATCAGAATTTTTTCACTTTCGAGAAGACTGGGTTTTTCGCGGTACATATAACTATGATTCAAAATATCTATTTGAAGTCAATGGAGCTTACAATGGATCAGAAAAATTTGGCCCGAACTACCGTTTTGCATTCTTTCCTTCACTTTCAGGAGGTTGGTTGATAACAGAAGAAAAATTCATGCAATCTCTCAAATTTGCCGACATGTTAAAAGTCCGTGCTTCTTGGGGTAGAATTGGAGATGATAATATTAATGGACGTTGGCTTTATCAGGATCAATGGGGATATGGTGGAAACACCCAAATGGGTTCTCCAGCATCAAATACTCCTTACGCTTTTTATCGTATGAGTACCTTAGGAAATGCTAACATTTCATGGGAAACTGTAGAAAAACGCAACTTTGGTCTAGATTATTCTTTCCTGAAAGGTCTTATTGCAGGATCTGTTGATATATTTAACGACCATCGTTCTGATATCTTGATTGGAGGAGGTTCTCGTTCAATTCCTTCCTATTTTGGAGCAACACCTCCTACTGTAAATCTTGGAGCAGTAAAAAGTAAAGGTTTTGAACTGGAGTTGAGGCTTAATAAAGTTTTGGCTAATGGAATTCGTTTATGGGCAAACACCAGTATGACTCATGCAATAAATACCATTCAATTTCGCGATGATCCAGAATTGAGACCTAAATATTTAAAACAAGCTGGACATACTTTAGGCCAATATTATTCTTATCAAGATCATGGATATCTGAAAACCTGGGATGATGTATATGGAAGTACAGCCAGATTAACGAGCAATGACTATAAGCAAGTAGGTGAGTATAATATTATTGACTTTAATGGCGACGGTGTTATTGATTCTAACGATTCAGCTCCTTATGAATATTCAGGTTCTCCTCAGAATACATATAATGCCACTTTAGGGTTTGAATGGAAAGGTTTTAGTTGTTTCCTCCAATTCTATGGGGTAAATAATGTAACACGTGAGGTAACATTCCCAACCTTTAAAACATATTCCGGATCTAATGTGGCGTATGTAGAAGGAAGCTATTTTCAAAAAGATGCTGGAGGCGATGTCCCTCTACCACGTTGGGCCACTGACCTTGGTGGTGATGCAGCCGGTACCCGCTATATGTTTGATGGATCTTATATTCGTTTGAAAAATGTTGAAGTAGCCTATACATTCAAGAAAAATTGGGTGAAAAAATTAGGAATGAAAGCCTGCAAAATTTATTTGAATGGAAATAACTTATGGATGTGGACAAGAATGCCCGATGATCGTGAATCGAATTTTTCCGGAGGCTCAAGTTTTGGAGCATATCCTACTGTGAAACGTATCAATATGGGTATTGACATAACATTATAAAAAAAATAGACATGAATAAATATTATAATAAAATATTGGTAGCCTTTGCTTTTGTGCTGGGGATTATAGGATTTGCTTCCTGTACCGATTATTTGGATAAATCTCCTAAGAGCGATATCGACCCACAACTAGCCTTCAAAAACTTTAGAAATTTTCAAGGTTTTACAGAAGAATTGTATAGTTGTCTTCCTTTACTTACTGAAACAGGTTCACATAATTGTTGGAATTTTGGTGAAGATGAATACTGGGAACCAACAGAACAACGTATCTTGGCATATAATATTGACCGTGGCGATTATTGGGCATGGCAATATGCAACTTTTGGAACCTGGTTCAAGAATGGTGGAGATCCTGCAAGTCAGGATAAAACAACAAAAGGAGCAATGTGGGGATTATCATGGTATGGTATTCGCAAAGCGAACATGGGACTTGCAAATTTAAGTAAACTTGTCGATGCTACTCAGGAAGAAAAGGACTTAGTTGCAGGGCAATTGTATTTCTTTAGAGGCTGGTTTCACTATACTTTGATGGAGTATTGGGGTGGTTTACCCTATGTGAGTAAAGTACTACCTACTGATCAGTCCCCAAGATTGGCCAGACTTAGTTATCAGGCACTTGCAGATAGTGTAGCGTTAGATTTTAAGAAAGCAGCGGAATTACTTCCTGTAGACTGGGATGAAACCCTTGTGGGTAAAACGACATTAGGGAATAATAATCTCCGCATTAATAAGATTATGGCATTGGCTTACCTGGGAAAAAATTACCTATGGGCAGGTAGTCCATTGATGAACTATTCTTCAACAGGAAGCAAGACTTATAATGCTGAATATTGTAAAAAAGCATCCGATGCTTTTGCACAAGCTTTACAAATTGTAGAGTCAACTAAGCGATATGAATTGGCCAACTTTGCAAATTACTCAGAATTGTTTTATACGTGGAATTCAAGCAACAAGATTCCGGGGTTGAAAGAATCAATTTTCATGGAAAATATGGCTGGGGTTTCAGGGCGTTGGCGTTGGAATCAGGTAAATGATTATAGACCAATGTGTATTAATAATTCGGGTATAAAAGTTTATCCTACTGCCAACTATGTTGATAATTATGGAATGGCTAATGGTCTTCCTATTGTAGATCCAGAAAAGAAAGATCCTGTATCAGGTTATGATCCTGAGTATCCTTGGAGAAACAGAGATCCTCGTTTTTACAACGATATTATTTACGACGCAGTTCAATGTACGAAAGTTGCAAAAGCAGAAAATGTTCAGTATGCAAGTCTTTATTCTAAGGGTTGGTACAGAAGTGATAATCCATCTAAATATGTGTTTACTGGATATATGAACAAGAAGTTCACTTCTCAATTTATGAATGATTGGGATGGTTATTTGGATAATAATATTATGGTTTTAAGTCTAATGCGCTTGGCTGATGTTTACTTATTGTATGCTGAAGCTACAGCAGTAGGTTATGGTACTCCGCAAAGTATAGGTGCTGGTTATAACTTGTCTGCAGTTGGAGCTGTGGACAAAATCCGTGACAGAGCTGGTGTTGGACATGTAGCCAGCCAATTTCTCGGTAGTACTGAAAGTTTCTTGCCAGAGTTGCGTCGTGAACGTGCTGTAGAATTAGCTTTCGAAGGTCATCGTTTTGTCGATCTGCGTCGTTGGATGCTTTTGCTTCAAAGACCTTATACATATAAGAAGAGTATAGAATTCGACCGTGATAATACAGTTCCTAAGGCAACATTGTATGCTGATCCTAAGAATGCTCATGTCCTGAATTTCAGGGAAACAGTTTTGTTCGAAAGACAGTATAGTGAAAAGCATTACTGGTTTCCGTTCATAAAGAGCGACGTGGAAATGTACAAAGAATTCAAACAGAATCCGGGATGGTAATAATGGATGTATATCGTACAAATTTTGAAGAAGTCAATAATTGTATGTTAACCAACCAATTAATTTAAAACTAGCGATAAAATGAAGAAAAATATAATAAACGCCTTCTCGGTTCTTTTTATCCTGTCACTCTTCAATGTGTCAGGTGTTAAAGCACAGGAAAAGAAGGACAGTCTTGTAAATGTGGCTTTTGGAACAGTTGCTCAAAAGGATTTATTGGGAGCCGTTTCTACAGTCAATGTTTCGGAATTGATCAAGAAAAATTATTCTACTTATAGTCTTGATGGATTACAAAGTCTTATTGGTGGCTATAACGGAAATTTATGGGGGCAAAGTGCTCTTATTTTGGTAGATGGTATTCCTCGTAATGCCTCTGATATTCGCTCAAACGAAATTGAATCTATTACAGTTTTGAAAGGAGCGAGTGCTATAGCGCTGTACGGAAGTCAGGCAGCCAAAGGAGTTATTCTTATCACCTCAAAAAGAGGACAAATAAAACCTCTGACCATCGATGTGCGTGCTAATACATCGTTGTATATGCCAAAACGTTATCCAAGTTACTTGAATGCTTCTGATTATATGACATTGTACAATGAAGCCAGTCGTAATGATGGTCTTCCAAACAAATATACTCAAAGCACTATTGATAATACAGCTGCAGGTACCAATCCATACCGTTATCCAAACATTGATTTTTATGGATCTGATTATTTGAAAAAGGCGTATAACCAAACTGATGCTACGCTTGAGGTTTCTGGTGGAAATAATCAGACACGTTATTATACTAATTTTGGTTTGTCTTCAAACAATAGTTTGATAAAATATGGAGACGCTAAGAATAATAACGACTTCAAGTTTAACATGCGGGCTAATGTGGATATGAATCTTAACAATTGGTTGTCGGCTTCTACTAATGCTGTGGCTATCTTTTCGGATAATTACACTGCAAGAGGTGATTTTTGGGGAACTTCCGCTACTTTACGTCCTAACTGGATTACTCCTTTAGTTCCAGTAAGTATGATTGATCCAGCAAATACGGCACTTCAAACAATTGTACAAGCTAGTCCGAATGTGATTAACGGATCTTTGCTGGGAGGTACTTCTACTGATTTAACAAATACTTTCACAGATATGTTAGTAGCCGGTTACATCAAAAATAAAAGTCGTACATTCATGTTTGATGTGAAAGTTGCAGCTGATTTGAACGCACTTTTGAAAGGATTAACTTTCAAAACTGTTTACAGTGTGGATTATACTGACTTTTATACTGAAGCTTGGCAGTTACCGTATGCAGTTTATAATGCAGCCTGGAGTACTGTTGATGGGAAGGATGTAATTACCGGTTTATCTAAGTATAATACTGATGGCAATACTACAAATGAAACGATTGGTGAAACCAGATATACTCAAACAATGTCTTTAACAGCACAGTTTGATTATAAACGCACGTTTGAGAAGTTTCACAATATTTCTGCGACTCTGCTCGGTTGGGGATATCAGACAGCAACTTCGAGAGATGCTGACCACTCAAGTAGTATTTATCACCGTTTGAGTAATCTCAACCTTGGTTTGCAGGTTGGATATAACTTTAACCATAAGTATTATTTTGATTTTTCAAGTGCTATGGTGCACTCAGCTAAATTGCCAGAAGGAAAAAGAGATAAATTTTCTCCAACAGCTACTTTAGGATGGCGTATCAGCGATGAAGACTTTTTCAAAAATAATGTCTCTTTTGTAGATAATTTAAAGCTGACCTCTTCTTACGGAGTCTTAAATCAGGATATTGACATTTCTAATTATTATCTTTATCAAGGATATTATGACAGAAGCGGATGGTATCAATGGCGTGATGGAGGATCAGGTGGAAATACTTCTCTGTCTCAACGTGGGGATAATATGAGCCTCACTTTCATCGAGAGAAAAGAATTTCGTGCAGGTCTTGAAACATCATTATGGAAGAATCTTGTAAAGATAGATGCTAATTATTTTTCACAAATAACCAATGGGTTACTTACTCAGGGTCAGGGAACTGTTTATCCGTCCTATTTTCTTGCATATTCTCCATACCTGAATATAAATAAAGATAGACGTAACGGTGTAGATTTTACACTAACGTTGAACAAAAAGGTTGGGGAGGTTGATCTTTCCGTAGGATTTGCCGGAATGTATTATACATCCAAAGCATTAGTAAGAGATGAGACTACATTTACCGGTAAGAATGCATATCGTATGGATACCGGCTTACCGTTAGATGCTTACCGTGGATACGTTTGTGAAGGTATGTTCAAAGATGTGGCTGATATTGCTAACCATGCACCACAAGCTTGGGGAGATGTAAAACCTGGTGATCTGAAGTATAAAGACGTTAACGAAGATGGAGTTGTAGATTCTAAAGATCAGGTTAATCTTGGTCATAATGGCTGGGCCGGCTCACCTTTTTCTTATGGTGTGAACCTTACGCTTAAGTGGAAAAATTTCACATTATTTGCGATGGGTACTGGTCAAACAGGTTCTATTGGCTTTAAAAACAGTTCATACTATTGGGTTTATGGATCAAGGAAATATTCTGATGTTGTACTTGGAAGAGCTATTCTTAGCGACGATAGATCAACTGTTACTAACATTGAATCTGCTACTTATCCTCGCTTATCTACTACTGATAATGCTAATAACTATCAGAATTCAACTTTCTGGATGTATAAAACCAAGCGTTTTGATCTGTCCAGGGTTCAATTGACATATGACTTCAACAATGAAATATTTAAGAATTCTTTTGTTCATGGGTTGAGTGTATATTTCACAGGAGAAAATCTGCTTACCTTATCTAAAGAAAGAAAATTGATGGAAACCAATATCGGTTCTGCTCCTCAGTATCGTTCTCTTGTTCTGGGTGCAAAAGCTTCTTTCTAATGAATAATTAAAATAATTAGTATAGAATATGAAAAAATATATATTATTAGTACTGGTATCTGTTTTGATGCTTTCCAGCTGTGAAGATCTTTTTACACCAAGCAAGGAAAACTTCAAATATGTTGCCCAGATGTACAAAGAACCGGCGTTTGCTCAGGGAATGCTTGTATCTGCTTACAGAACGATTCCGACGTATTATGACAATAGTGATTATGCTACTGACGATGCCGTAACTAACCAAAAAAGTAATAACTTCTTGCGAGTTGCTACAGGTCAATGGAATAGTAACGATAATTCATTCAATAAGTGGGTCGATGCTTATGGCAGCATACAGTATGTTAATTTGTTTTTGGCGAATACTGATACTCTGAAGTTGGCACTTGATCCCGAAGCTTCTAAACTTTTTGTAGTTAGAATGAAGGGAGAAGCTTATGGATTACGTGCACTTTTCATGTACCATTTGTTACGTAATCATGCAGGTTTCTCTGCAGATGGACAATTGTTGGGTGTGCCTATTATCAATAAGTTTTTACAGATAGGGGCTGACTTCAATTTACCACGTGCTACTTTTGCTCAGTGTGTGAAACAAATTTATCAGGATTTGGATAGTGCAGAATTATTTTTGCCTACTGAATATGGCGATATTGCTAATGATGCAGCTGTACCGGCTCGTTTTCAAACTGTTTCAAAGAAAAAAGATGTTTATAATCGAGTAATGGGTAATTATTCACGTCAGTTGTTCAATGGATTAATAGCAAAGACGTACCGAGCAAGAACAGCTTTGTTAGCTGCTAGTCCTGCTTTTCAGGATTCTTCAAATCCTGTAACTTGGGCAAATGCCGCAGATTATGCTGCAGCTCTGATTGATTACAAGGGCGGAGTTAACTCTTTACCATCTAATGGCGTTACCTATTATGCAAACACCTCTGAAATTGATGGTCTGAAAGAAGGTAATAATCCACCTGAAATGATTTGGAGAGAGAATCTTATTACTGATAATGGGAACAATGCAACTTATATTCAAGAGTCGCAGAATTATCCACCATCTTTGTATGGAACAGGTTTCATGAACCCGACACAGAATTTAGTGGATGCATTCCCAGATAAAAATGGATATCCAATCAATAACCTTGCTTCGGTATATTCAGCCAGCAATCCTTATGCAAATCGAGACCCACGTTTAGCCAAATATATTATTTATGATGGTAATATTGCAGGCGTTAACAATGCTGCAATAAAAACAGGAAGCGCTTCTACAACTGATGATGGAATAGGAAAGAAAGAAATTTCAACCCGCACCGGATACTATATGAAGAAACGACTTCGCATGGATGTGAATCGTACTCCCGGATCTGCTAATGGCAAGGGGCATTATCTTCCAAGACTTCGTTACACGGAAATGTATCTTACCTATGCTGAGGCAGCTAATGAGGCATGGGGCCCAATGGGAACAGGTACGCACGCGTATTCTGCTTATGATGTAATTAAAGCTATCCGCAAAAGAGCTCTTGGAATTACAACTGATCCTTATTTGGAATCTATTAAAACTAACAAAGAAGCTATGCGTGATTTGATTCGCAACGAGCGTCGTTTGGAACTTTGTTTTGAAAGTTTCCGGTTCTGGGATTTGCGTCGTTGGAAGTTGAACTTGAACGAAACTGCTAAAGGTTTGGATGTTAATGGTACATCTATTACAGCCTTAAACTCTGTGGAAGTTCGTACATATTCAGATTACATGTACTACGGACCAATTCCATATTCAGAAGTTATCAAGTACTCTAACTTGCTTCAGAATAAAGGTTGGAAATAATTTATTGAATAAATTTATTAATAATTATAAGATATGAAAATAAATAAGATATTTATTGGGTTGACGTTTGCCTTGGGCGCTGTTCTGACATCATGTCAGAATCAGGATATCACACATCCCGATTTTGATTATCAGACCGTCTATTTTGCAAATCAATATCCTCTGAGAACTTTAGAGCTTGGCGAAGATTTGACTGTTGATAATTCAATGGACAATCTAAAAAAAGTCGTAATTAAAGCTACTACAGGTGGAGCCTACGATAATAAAAATGACATTTTTATTGATTTTAAGGTTGATCCGACGCTTTGCACTAATTTGAAGTTTGTTGCAAGTGGTTCGATAATTTCCACTAACATTCTTCCAATGCCAACCAATTATTATACGTTGTCTTCTAGCAATCGTATTGTGATACCTAAGGGTGAGATAATGGGTGGAGTGGAAGTACAGCTTACTGATGCTTTTTTTGCAGATCCTCTTACGTTGACTAATACATATGTGATTCCATTGCTAATTACCGGTGTACAAGGTGCTGATTCAGTTCTATTGGGTCAACCAAACCCAGGTATAACTGCTCCGGTGCGTACTAATGAATCAGATTGGACTATCAAACCAAAAGATTATGTTCTTTATGCGGTTAAATACGTAAATCCATGGCAAGCAAATTACTTAAGAAGAGGTCTTGATAAAATTACAAATACGACTACTTCAGTTGTAACTACTGCTGCACGTCACAAGCAATATATTGAAAGAGATGATCTTGTAGGAATTGTTACAAATTCATTGAATGTAGCTAAATTGCCATTAAGTATCATAAATAGTGGAGGAGCTAAAGTCAATTTTGATTTGATACTTACTTTTGCAAATGATGGAACTTGCTCAGTAAGTGGTAACTCAACTAATTTTGATATTACAGGTACAGGTAAGTTTGTTTCAAAAGGAGAAGTTAATGGTGTTGGAGGTAGTGCAAGTAGCGCACTTTACTTAGATTACAGCGTTAATTTTAAACTATTGAACTTAAAGTACGAAACTAAAGATACTTTAGTCGTTCGCGACAGAGGTATTAAACCTGAGTACTATTCAATAATTAAGAATTAGATATTTAAATTTATCGGAATTTCAACCTACATAAATTCTAAACGGCTTATGTTTGTACTTAAGTATGTGAATTTCGATAGATTATAACTTATACATTATGTGTTTAGATTGAGATTATTAACTCTGGAAATCGAATCCCCTTCTGGTAATGCAGTAGGGGATTCTTTTTTATTATAAAACGTGATGTTTTTTGGGAGAATATGCTTTTATAAACTGGATCAATAATGATATAACGAGTGTCTCAATTTAATAAGGTCTGATTTTTAAATTGTTTTGTAACTAAGGATACTGTAGATTAATAAGAATATTCGACCGTACTCGAGAAAGTTCTTCAATAGCTAGCAATATAGCAAGTACTAAGTATACTATATTTTGCTATTTTATAAGTTCCTTATGTTCTTTACTAAACTTATTTTGCACCTCTATTGGTGATAAAAAATCAATATAATAGTAAAAAAACACGCATTAGGTCAGGAGTTTTTGTCATATATTACTACCTTTGTTTTCAAATTTAAAACCATATCGTTGAATCTGATATTCTTAGATCTAAATGTATTTTCAGAATATACCGGGTTTTATCTCAGAAGAGTAATATATAAATAATAAATAAAAATTAATGTAAACCGGTAACGGAGCCGGAAATGAAAAAATTATGAAGACACCTCGTTATCTAGTAAAAGATCTTTACACTGCCGATCCATCGGCTCACGTTTTTAATGGGAAAATTTATATTTACCCTTCTCATGATGTTGAATCGGGCATTCCTGAAAATGACAATGGAGATCATTTTGATATGCGCGATTATCATATTTTTTCGATGGATAGTATCGATGGCGAAGTAACCGATCATGGTGTTGCACTCGCTGTAAAAGATATTCCCTGGGCTGGTCGTCAGCTTTGGGCACCTGATGCAGCATATAAAGATGGCAAATACTATCTGTATTTTCCATTAAAAGATAAAAATGATATTTTTCGTATAGGCGTGGCTGTAAGCGATAGACCTGAAGGTCCTTTTGTGCCTCAGAGTGATCCTATAAAAGGAAGCTTTACCATAGACCCTGCTGTTTTGCAAGACAATGATAAAGACTATTATATTTATTTTGGAGGATTGTGGGGTGGCCAACTTCAACGGTATCGTAACAACAAAGCCATTGAAAATCCTGCTGAGCCAGCAGACAATGAAGATGCTTTGTGTGCACGCGTAGCAAAATTAAGTGATGATATGCTTGAATTTGCTGAAGAACCACGCGATATACTGATATTGGATGAAAATGGAAAACCACTTACAGCCGGTGATTATGATCGTCGTTATTTCGAGGGTCCATGGATGCATAAATATAACGGAAAATATTATTTTTCTTATTCAACAGGGAATACACACAAACTATGTTATGCTATCGGAGATAATCCTTATGGACCGTTTACCTATGGAGGCGTTATTTTAACTCCTGTAGTTGGTTGGACCACGCATCATTCGATAGTAGAGTTTGAGGGTAAATGGTATCTTTTCCATCATGACAGTGTACCTTCGGGAGGTAAAACATGGTTGAGAAGCATTAAAGTTGTAGAAATAGAGTATAACGAAGATGGTACTATAAAAACCATCGAAGGAGGTGGAGAAGGGAAATAAGCATTTTCAAAAATAATCATCAATGTGTATTCAAAAAATACATTTAAATAAAAACAAACAACTTCATGATGCGAAATCTGATAGCATTTATTCTTTTCCTATTAATGGTTGGTGGGGTAAATGCTGAGACTGGGCACCAATTATGGTTACGCTTTGATAAAGTAGAAGCTGAATCACATTTTTTTTCAGGGATTAATGCAGATAAATCAAGATTTGCAATAAAAGAGTTTCAACAGATTTGGACGGAGAAGACAGGTAAATTGCTACCTGTTGTTTCCGGACAGATTGATAATCAGTTGATAATTGCTACCTTGAAAGATAAGATTATTCTTTCGTTGGGAATTGAAAAAGAGTTAGTCCGTTTAGGAAAAGAAGGTTATGTAATTAAGACTATCAGCAAGCAAAATAAGACTTTTACAGTGGTAGCTTCCGCAGATGAAAAAGGCTTGTTGTATGGTGTTTTCCATTTGTTGAGAATTCTTCAAACAGGAGAATTCAGTAAATCGCTTAATATATCGGAAAAACCTTCTTATTCGGTACGTGTATTAAATCATTGGGATAATCTGGATGGTACCATTGAACGTGGATATGCGGGACGATCTATTTTTTGGAGATATTCTGAGGAACATCCCACTACGACCGACAAGGATATATCTCTTTGGAGAGAATATGCTCGTGCCAATGCTTCAATAGGGATAAACGGAAGTGTTCTGAATAATGTAAATGCTTCGCCTAAAATGCTTTCAGAAGAATATCTTTTAAAGGTAAAAGCAATTGCTTCAGAGTTGCGTCCTTATAATATAAAGGTCTATCTGTCCATAAATTTTTCTTCGCCGTCCAATTTAGGTGGATTGAAAACATCTGATCCGCTGAATCCTGAAGTGAAAATGTGGTGGGCAAAAAAGGTAAATGAAATATATAAACTGATTCCTGATTTTGGAGGATTTTTAGTAAAGGCTAATTCAGAAGGTCTTCCCGGTCCACAAGACTTTGGACGTACTCATGCCGATGGTGCTAATATGCTGGCTGATGCATTGAAACCTCATGGCGGGATAGTTATGTGGCGTGCATTTGTATATGATGCAGGAAAAGATGATCGTGCAAAGCTGGCTTACAAAGAATTTATGCCGCTTGACGGACAGTTTAGAGACAATGTAATTATTCAGGTAAAAAACGGACCAATTGACTTCCAACCACGTGAGCCATTCAGTCCATTATTTGGAGCAATGAAAAAAACTCCATTAATGCCGGAGGTCCAAATTACTCAGGAATATCTGGGTTTTTCTAACCATTTGGTTTTTTTATCAACAATGTGGGAGGAATTCTTGGAAAGTGATACTTATTGCAGCGGAAAAGGTTCGACTGTAGCTAAAACTACCGATGGCACAATATTTAAACAAAAACTAACTGCTATTGCCGGCGTAGCCAATATAGGACTCGATGCAAATTGGTGTGGTCATCATTTTGCTCAAGCCAATTGGTATGCTTTTGGACGATTGGCTTGGAATAATAGTCTTACATCAGCCGAAATTGCAGATGAATGGATTAAACAGACTTTCTCTACGAACGCAAAATTTGTGGAACCGGTAAAATCAATGATGTTAGAATCGCGCGAAGCTACGGTAAACTACATGATGCCGTTGGGATTACACCACCTTTTTGCTTACGGGCACCATTACGGACCTGAGCCTTGGTGCGATGTGGCCGGAGCTCGTCAGGACTGGATGCCAAAGTATTATCATAATGCATCTGACAAAGGTATAGGCTTTGACCGTTCAACAACAGGCAGCAATGCCGTGCTACAATATTTCTCTCCACTAAAAGAGGATTTAAACGATGCGAAAACTTGTCCGGATAAGTATATATTGTGGTTTCACTTTTTACCATGGGATTTTAAAATGAAAAGTGGCACAATACTTTGGGATGAGCTCTGCTATACTTATGATAAAGGTGTGCACCAGACTCGTGAATTTCAAACAGTGTGGGATAAGGCAGAAAGATTTGTTGATTCGGAGAGATTTACTGAAGTTCAAAACAGGTTGAAAATTCAGGCTCATGATGCAGTATGGTGGAAAGATGCCTGCTTACTTTATTTTCAACAGTTCTCAAAGCGTCCAATTCCGTATGATATTGAACGTCCGATATATAAATTGGATGATTTAATGAAAATCAAACTGGATTTGACGCATCATAATTAATAAAAATACACATTACTTTCCTGGGATGAAGGATTCTATGGAAAGTATAAGCTATAAGAGATGGAAAAAACTTGGAGATGGTTTGGTAAGAAGGATATCATTACGCTCGATATGCTTCGTCAAATAGGAGTAGAAGGCATTGTAACAGCGTTGCATGATGTGCCGAATGGTGAAATCTGGACTTTGGAAGCTATAAATGACTTGAAAAGCTATATAGAAGCTTCCGGACTAAGATGGTCTGTGGTAGAAAGTTTACCAGTTTCGGAAAGTATCAAATACGGTGGTGCTGACAGAAACAGATTACTTGAAAATTACAAAATCAGTTTAGCTAACCTTGGTAAGGCAGGAATTAAAACGGTTTGTTATAATTTCATGCCTGTAATCGATTGGATACGAACAGACTTATATCGAAAAGGAGAAGATGGAACTTATTCGCTCTATTTTGATAAGATACGTTTTATATATTTCGACTGTATGATTTTAAAACGTGTAGGAGCGGAGAAAGATTATACTCAGGAAGAAATGAAACAGGTTTATGAATTGGATAAAACAATCAGCGAGGTCGAAAAAGATGAATTAATCCAAACAATAATCGTAAAAACGCAAGGCTTTATTAATGGAAATATAAAAGAAGGCGATCAGCAACCTGTTGAGATATTTAAGCGTTTACTAGCTCTCTATGATGGAATTGATAAGAATCAGTTACGTGAAAATATGAAGTATTTCCTCAAAGCTGTAATTCCTGTTGCAGAAGAATATGGCGTGAATCTTTGCGTACATCCGGATGATCCTCCGTTTGCAGTGCTTGGTTTGCCACGCATTGTTACCAATGCAGATGATATAGAGTGGTTTTTGAATGCTGTGGATAGTCCGAATAACGGTTTGACGTTTTGTGCAGGTTCATTGAGTTCAGGATTGCATAATCACGTTCCGGAACTGGCTCAGCGATTTGCTAAGCGCACTCATTTTGTACATTTACGTAGTACCGATGTAAGTGAAAATGGCAACTTTATTGAAGCATCTCATTTAGAAGGTAGAGGACATTTGATTGATCTGGTGCGTATTTTCGAACTGCAGAATCCAAATTTACCAATGCGCGTAGACCATGGAAAGCTGATGCTCGATGATGTCAACAAACCATACAACCCGGGTTATTCTTTTTTAGGACGTATGTATGC
>Ga0302271_10001883_pt1 | contig 19551 bp, 16 predicted proteins | sample III_Bog_N1_1_FD_198767 | JGI IMG/M metagenome (GOLD analysis project Ga0302271, IMG submission 198767) | Peat permafrost microbial communities from Stordalen Mire near Abisko, Sweden - III_Bog_N1_1 | ecosystem: Environmental > Terrestrial > Soil > Wetlands > Peat | place: Sweden: Abisko...
GCTTCTATGCGAACACATCCACACATATTTGCACTGCATGCAACTCAACTTGCACCACCTGCACTGCAGGCACAAGTTCAAATTGTTTATCTTGTACTCTTCCACTGTATTTCTAAGCCTCAACTTTACAGTGTCTGGCTACATGCAACACAAACCAGTATCAACAAGCATCTCCTCCCAAATGTATGGCCTGTGATGCAAGCTGCACTACTTGTTCAGGTGCTCTAGCGACAGAGTGTCTATCTTGTACTGGGTCTCTGTATCTCAACACAGCTTCGAATTCTTGCTTGACCACATGCCCAAATGGAACATATAAAAACACAACTACTCACATTTGCACATCTTGCCATAGTTCTTGCACTACTTGTTCAGCTGGCACGAGTACTGACTGCCAGTCTTGCACAGTCCCTCTGTATTACCAAACTTCAACGAAACAGTGTGTTTCAACTTGTAATAATGGTTACTATCCAGCTCCAACTCCTGTTCCTCTTTGTACAGCCTGCTAGTCGACTTGTGCTTCTTGTTCTGGAGGTCTTGCTACAAATTGTTTATCTTGCAGTGGCACATTGTATCTAAACACAGGTACAAGCACTTGCCTTACAACTTGTCCAAATGGAACCTACAAAAATACTTCTAACAATATATGCACTGCTTGTGATCCAACTTGCACAACTTGCTCTGGAGGAGGGGATTCTTTATGTCTCTCTTGCACTGTTCCTCTCTACTACTAAACAGTAACAAAATAATGCTTGAGCACTTGCAATTTCGGGTATTATGGAGCTCCAACTCCAGTTCCTCTTTGTACACCCTGTTAGTCGACGTGTGCTTCTTGTTCTGGAGGTCTTGCCACAAATTGTTTATCTTGCACTGGCACTTTGTATTTCAATTCTGGGACAACTTCCTGTCTCACTACTTGCCCTTCAACTGCTTTCAAGAATACCAGCAATAATGACTGCACTCCATGTGCTAGCTCTTGTACAACTTGTTCAGGAGCTAGCGCCACACAGTGCCTGACTTGTACAGTACCTTTGTATTTTCAATCTACCACGAACTACTGCGTCAGCACATGTAACTTGAATCAATATCAGCTGGCAACTCCAACTCCTATTTGTTCTCCTTGCAACTCCACTTGTGCTTCTTGTTCTGGTCCTGCTGCAACTCAGTGTTTATCATGTAGTGGTAGTTTATTTTATATTAGCACATCAAAAACTTGCAGTGCAACTTGTCCAAGCAATCAATACAAAAACACTTCTAACAATGTCTGCACCAACTGTGATACTAGCTGTACAACATGCTTTGATGGCACAAGCTCTTCGTGTCTTTCTTGTGCGCTTCCTTTGTACTTTTAAGCATCCGTTTTTTAGTGCTTAACAAATTGCTTGGGAGGCTTCTACAATTCTCCTAGCACTCCATTTTGTCTTAGCTGTGATCCTTCATGTGCTACTTGCTCTGGACCTTCAACTTCTCAGTGCCTTTCTTGCAGTGGAAGCCTATATCTGAATACATCTACTCATAGCTGTGATACTGTCTGTCCCGATGGGCAATTCAAGAATACTTTGAATAACGTGTGTACTGCTTGCGACTCTGAATGCCTGACCTGCTTTGGTGGTAGTAATTCCTAGTGTTTAACATGCACTCTTCCTAGCTACTTCTAATCCCTAACTAATTCATGTGTTACTTCTTGCAATTCGAATTAATACAAGTCCTCCACTCCTTCTCCAAAGTGTGCTCCCTGTGATTCGGCCTGTGCAACTTGCTCTGGCTCTTCAAATTATGATTGTACTAGCTGCAGCACTTCAACTTTTATGTACACTCCTTCAAGTTAATGCCTTCTGAACTGTCCAAGTGGAACTTATGGGAATGTTTTGACTCGAATGTGCACGGAATGCACTCTCCCTTGCACAACCTGTTCAGGAAGTACCACCAACGAATGTTTATCTTGCACTCTACCATTGTACTATGTACCTAGCTTAAAGCAGTGTCTTTAAGCTTCATCTTGCTTATCGCATTAATATCCAGATAGTCCAACTGCTACTTGCACAAACTGTGACTCAACTTGCCTCACTTGCTACGGTCCTCTTCCAACGAATTGCTACTCATGCTAAGAGGGTTTATCGTTTTCATCGTAGTTAAATACTTGCATTTCTGACTGTTCTCAAGGGAACGACAGCAACAAAAGCAACAAAGACTGCTTGAAATGTGATTCTTCCTGCTTAACTTGCACAGGCACGTCAGATAAGCAAGTAATAAATAAATGAATTATTATTTTAAATAATTTTAATGGTATTTTTTGAATATTAGTGCTCTTCATGCTTAAGCTCCCTTTTTCTTTATGACGGCACTTGTGTTACATAATGCCCTGCTAATACGTTTGTGCTGGAATCTTCAAATGAGTGTTTAGGCTGTTCAAGTCAATGTTCGTCAACTTGTTCAGGTCCTTCTTCAGATTAATGTGATTCCATTAAGATCTAGTATTTAGTGATGTTTTACATAATCCTCTTTAAGGCCAGTCTTTGGATAGTTTCATCGATTTATGGTTACATTTTAGATGCTAAGAGTAAGAAGGTGTAGAATAACCCAAACAAAGCAAAAGTCACTCCAAATTTAGATAACTAACAGTAGCTCACTCCTGATTTCAGTTTAAAGAAAAAGAAAAAAAGAAGTGGCTTCAACCATAATATCGAAGAGTCTTCTCTTTCCCCTAACATCACTAACATCGAAAATAAAAATGAAATGCACGAAAGTGTTGCTGAACCAACTGAATCGAGTCCTGTTCCCTTACGAAAGAGAAGAAATAAAATCCCGGCTATGAGAAACTCACTAGATGCCTTAATTTAAATAAATTTATCTTAGATTCCTTCTCTTAATCCTTCAAATGAAGCCACTTCTCGTCCTACAGCAACTAAAAATTAAATTGAGAGTGAACTTTTTTCACATAATGAAATTATTCCAGCTCTTCGAGAATCATAAATACCTGTATCAGAAGTGGTTCCAGTTCAAAAGGTTTAACCAACTGAAAAACTGAAATACTCAATTGTAATTTAATACGCTTCTTCGATTCTTTTAATTGAATAATCCTGATTTTTTGAAAGCTCGGGAACGAATGGATATCTCTCTTCTATTTTTAAGATCCAAAGATGAGCAGGATAAGTCGGGCTACAATTATCTATCTTAAGTACTAAATGTACTTCTCCATTAACGCTCTAATCGGGAATGTAAGACTGAGTGAATTATTAAAAATATCAACTTTTGTTTTATATTTTTGTTATGCACTCAGGTTCCTATGTACTTCTTTGAGATTTGCCTGCTTGCAGGGATTGTTTTTAAAGGAGCGATAAATATGCTATTCAAGCAATTGAGTGCTCGATTTAGGTTTGGTACAGGCATTTCTCTTTTATTTTTTGGCTGTTTTATTGGAGCGACTGTGGCAGCTATTATCATCCCAAAGCTGTAACATCTAAAATCCAGAGAAGACTTGACTTGGAGTTCTCTCGATTTGATAGCCACAAGCATAGATCTTCTAGTAATACAGCAAATGACTAGCTTTGTTCAATACTGGTACACCATAAAATACATAAATGCTCCAACAAAGCTATCCTCTTGGATGAAAAATGACCTATTTCTAAACAAAATTAAATGAGTCAATCGTTTGGAAAAGTTTTTTGTTTTGTGACATTCTATGAGGATTATTCTTAATGTTCACTCCAATCAAATCATCGCAAAGAATCAATGTTATCTTAACTGATAACTTCAGCCCTTCTGTTATCTATGTTACAGAAAAATAGCGGAGAAATTGCTAAATGGCAAATAAAAAAAGGATAAAAGAATGAAGCTTTTATTGCAAATAGAGAGTCAATCAACTATCAATTTTTTAAAGGTAAACTTGATGCGTAACAATAATAAGACCAGAAAGGCCTTAGTAATCATTTAATGCAAAAATAAATGAAAAAGAATAGTATTCCTGAGAGTGTGTGATGGGGGGGAGGGGGGAGGGGGGGAGCTTTTAATTCACCCTTAATATCAATCTAGCAATCCAATAAGGCTTAATAAGAATGTTTAATAGCAGATGAAGATAATTTAGATTAAAAAGTTCTTTCTAAATCAAAAGAGAAAATATCAATGTTATGTAAGTGCAGTCCTGATTAATGGCAAAAAGAAGCACTTCTTTAGGACAAATGTGTGATGATAGTCTATTTGATATCAACTACTATCTTATTCTGAAGATATCAGTAAAACAAACTGTACAATTATTAAAATAAGCTCATTACCTTTCAAATCTGAATTAGAGTACAACATCAACGACTTGGACAATTATTTATTGAATATTTCAGGAGATTACTCATATTTCATGCTCTTCAACTCACTCACACGCCTGGAAAGATAAAAACACCATATTTACAAATAACATGAATTCCAGTCAAAATATTATCCTTCATCTAATTTATCTAAGAAAAAGTCTAAGCATATGTGATATTGAACAATATCTGCATCTAAGGTAATTTCTACGGCAATGTGATAGTAAACATTTCAAGTCATTGTTCTGATGAAATGTTAGATTCTCATTGCGAACCTATTACAATAAACTTCATTGCTTGAGGAAATTTGTATTATAAGTTTTGAGGAACTTTTAATCTGGGATTGCCTGCGATCTGTGGTTTTTTCAAGTGTAATTAACTAAATGACGAATTTTGAAGATTTATTAGTTAGTTACTGTCTGGTCTAACTTCAAATATATTAGTTATAATCTAATTGTAAACAAAAATCTTATTCCTTTTATCTTCCATTATCTCCCTCTCCCCACTTCCAAAAATATATTCTTAATGCCAATAAGTAGCCAAAACAAATCTCTTGATTCCACAAAGTCAAATTATTAATTAAATTATGTGGTGTTCTAAACTCACAGATTATTTTTGACCATTGATTTTGATTTAATAAATAGTCTACTACGGCCATTACTAAACAGACAAAGAAAAATTACACAAAAAACAATTGAGTAATGACTTGATAAAAATCTGAGTTATTATCTAAACCTTAAAATTTGTTTTGTTTTATTTATTAACCATACGGATATCAATAAATGGTGCTGCTGTGATTTTTTTTGTTTGAGCTATGATGGAGGTAGTTTGACAGACTGCTTTTCATGCACAATTTCTCTGCATTAGAAATCAATTTCAAAGTCATGTGTTTCATTTTGTAACCCTTATTATTACAATTACAATGGTCCCCTACAGCATTTTGTTCTGCTTTACATGATATTTGTATTTTTCTGGGACATTGATCATCCAAGCAGCGAAATTAATCAAAATAATTATTCTTTCAATGAATCGATAAATACAAGCAAACAGCTCGAAATGTATGCTAGAATTGTGATGGAAATTGTTCTATATGTGTTGCCACATCCACGAACTGATTGAGGTTAAGGGAATCTCTTTATTTGAATACTTAGACTTTAATTTATGTAGCAGTTTGATATGATGGACATATGTCAATTCTTCAAATCATGGCTCTACTTGTTCAAGATGGTTCAAATTCTGACTGTCTCTTATGTTAAGTCTCTTAGTAATACTTCCATTATCAGTTCAAAGTCATTTTATTTTTTTATGAATCCTGAACACAGACTTGAATAATATTCAAACTACCCGATAATAATAATGATACATGATAATAATAAACTAAATAAAAAAATGAAACCTCAAAATAATCAACTTCAACACCTACTGTTTATTGAATAGCTTATCGACTCGGCATTAGTTTTTAGTGAAAGAGAAGTGAATGATATCTTTCAAACTCAGACATGGAACACTTATGGAACTTGCGAGATTAACACAATAAAATCTCCAAACAATGAGTTTGAGATTGAGCTTCGAACAAAGGTTTTACCAACAATCTAACTTCGATTTCTTACAAAGACAGAATGATGGACTTGCGTATTTGGTCACAATATCAGAAGAAGATTCAAAAGTTGTTGGTATTGATATCTTAGGCAAAAGAGCCTCTCAAGTAGCTATTGGAATTTCTGCAGCGTAAGTAGGATACTTAGAATAGAACACAGAATAATTATTTTGAAAAGAGATAAAATGATATTTCTCTGTTTTTGATTATCCTCGTTTTGTGAATGTGTGTGTGTGTGTGTGTTCAGACTTCTTGAATTTTGTTGTCTTTCTTCGTAGTAAATGTCTTGTTTCTTATTCTTATTCAAAATAGAGTTAGTAAAACTTTTAATAATTTACCTAATGATAGTTATTTAATAATTCATAGTGCCATAAAATACTAATATTATTTCTAATGTAGTAGTTGTATTCAACAATTCTTTGATTTTAGGAACATAAAATGGTAAAATACATATTCTTAATGTTCATTCCAATCAAATCACCACAAAAAAAGCGTATTCTCAAAAATAATTAATGTTATCTTCTACCCTTCTGTTACCTATGTTACAGGAATCAATGGAGAAATTGTTAAATGCAGAGTCAAAAAAGATAAAAGAATGAAGCTTTTATTGCAAATAGAGACCCAATCAATTATTAGTTTAAAGGTAAACTTGATGCGCTACAATCAAAAGATCAAAAAGATCCTAATAATAATTTATTATTATTATTATTATTATTATTATTATTATTATTATTATTATTATTATTATTAAAATAAATGGAAATACAAAGTGTCACTTAGAATGAGGGGCTTTTTATTCACCCTTAATAGCAAGTCAATAAGGATAAATAAGAAGGTTCAATAGCAGATGAAGATAATTTAGAAATTAAAGTTCTTTTCTAAATAAAAATAGAAAATATCAATATTAAGAATGTTCCTGATTAATAGGAAAAATTTATTAGCAGCTGCTGTTGGCAAGAATATCCATATCTGGAATACTTAAACAAATAGATTATTTAAAATTTTTACAGGATTTCTTAGCCATCAAGTGTAGGGCTTTGAAGATCTCAAAGATGGGAAGAACATACTCATCATCTGCAAGGACACAGTAAATTTATTTAACCTTAAAGAAGGAGAAAATCCACATCTGTAAAACAAGCTATACAATTATTAAAACAGGCTCATTATCTTTCGAATCTGAATTCGCGTCAACATCAACGACTTGGACAATTACTATTTGAATATTTCAGGAGATTAGCCTTATTCCATGTGCTCTTCAACTCTCACGCATTGAAGGATAAAAACATCACATTTACAGATAACACGAATTCCTGTGAAAATATCAGCTTTCAACTTGTTTTATCTGAAGAAAAAGTCTAAACATCTGTGATATTGAGCAATGTCGGGATCTAGGGTACTTTCTACAACAATGTGATTGTAAACATTTCGAGACATTCTTCGTATGGATCGTTGGATGCACAATGCTAACCTATTTTTTCAACTTCATTGTTTGAATTTCTTGAGTAGATTTATATTTTTACTTTTGATAAACATGTAACCTGGGATTGCGTGCGATCTGTGGTTGTTTCAAGTGTAATTAACTAAATGACGAATTTTGAAGATTTATTAGTTAGTTACTGTCTGGTTTAATTTCAAATATATTAGTTATAATCTAATTGTAAACAGAATTTGATTCCTTCTGACTTCCATTATCTCCCTCCCCCACTTCCAACAAAAAAATCTTAATGTCAATAGGTAGCCAAAACAAATCTCTCGATTTCACATAGTCAAAATATTAATTAAACTGTGTGGTATTCTCTAAACTCACAGATTATTATAGACCACTGATTTTGATTTAAAAAGGAGTCTACTACGGTCATTACTAAACAGACAAAGATAAATTACAAAAAAACAATTAAATATTTCCTCTGGTTGAAAAAAAAAAAATCTTCACTTATTAAATAATACAACAACAAAAAAACAATCAAATTTGTGTTTTTTACTATGATTCCAGTGAAGGAAATCTTTTTGATTGTCTCCTGCATTTGCCTCTCCCTGACAAGTAAGATAGATCTTACTCACTAAATGTTTCTTTATTTCTTTATTTTTCAATAGAGGAGCTGCTTATTTCCGAAGAGTTTACTGACTACGAGTTTACAATTACTCAGACTAGCTCATGGAGTATCAGCAGAGTGTATACTTGTCCCTCAACGTATCTGGTAGTAGATTACAGCCTCCGATCATTTTTTGGAATGTTCGGAGGCACTGACAGACCCTCAAAAACCTACTCTAACTTACCTCCTCATTGGAGCCTGTCTATTCGCTTGGATATTTTACTCTTTAACTCTTTGGAATAATATAGTTATGTGGAAATTTTCGTCGATTCAGTATCGGGCTAGTACGAACGCTACAATAGTTTAGGTTCCACTGTTCTTCTTGGAATTTGTTCATCTTCTGATTCTTTTGTCTTATACAACAAAAACATCACTACTCACACAACTAGCTCAGTGCTAATCGAATTTTAAACAATCTCCAAAGAAGCTTTAACTAAGGGTGGATTCGCGTTCAGAAACCTATTCCTCTACATTGATACTTGTGATGATTCTTGTCTTTCTTGTTCAGGCCCAACTGCCGTAACCCAAGATTTATATTAAATTTACATTAACAAGTTTTTTCTGAATTGTTTTGGCAGGCCCAATGCTTAACCTGTCCAGATAATGCAACACAGAATGGGAACACATGCACTTGTAATGCTGGATTCTATGTGTTTTCGAATTTTTGCGTTGCTTCCTGTCCTGCTGAATATGTTGTTTAAAATGGATCGAATGTGTGCATTGTGAATCCTTGTACATTAAACTGTTCGACTTGTGACTCAGTAAATTAAAAGTGCACAGCATGTAGTTCAGGATATTTGAGTTCAGGGAGCTGCGTTTCGGCTTGCCCTATTGCTTCGTCTGTTTCCGGGTCCGATTGTGTAGATTTCTCAGCTGCATTCACAAGTAATTATTTTTCTTTTATTTAGAACAGTAAATTATCTCCTATTTTTTAAGTTCCTAAGTATCTTGTTAGGGGATTAACCTCAAGCACATTCGGAGAGAGTGAGATAAAAGGCATGAATCTCACTGCGAATAATTATCTAGGAATTAAAGGAGTCCTCGATTCTACTGCTAGGACTACTCAATGTTCTCAAAATTATCATCTACTCGGGGGTGCATTCTTGGCTGGATATTCAGCCCATATTATAGGATCATACTTTGGACTGTAATAAACTATCTTTTTATTCTTGATTATGTCATTAGTTAATTGTTTGAAAAGGGCTCCTCACTGGCGAATTAGAATGGGCTTTTAATTTATATAAATAGATGCTTGGAAAAATTAAACAGCAACGCTGAATGTAGATGGTGCGACACTACAGCAATAAACTTTTATAAATGGATCCACCAATTTCTGTGGGATAAACTCCCCTGATAGTATTGCTTAATTTGACCAAATCTTTGCCCACAGTGGATCATCAATGAAAATGCTAATAGTCACCACAATAGATAAAGGCAGCTACTATTAATCTTGGGGAATTAATAATCTGTTTATTCTCATAGATTATGTAAAAATATTATTAAATAATTAATTTTTTAGCTTTTTCTTTTGAAGTGCCCAAGTATCTGCTTGACATGCAACGGATCAGGATGCCTAAGTTGTTTCCCCACACATGTCTTCTATAATTAGACATGCATTTCTAATTGTCCAGATGGAATGTATGTTCCATCTGGTAATATTTGCGTTGCTTGTAATGCTGCCTGCAAGACTTGCATAACTCTAAGTAAAAATATTGTTTTCTAACTAGTAACATATTATTATCTTTTATAAATGAAGGCACTACATGCACTTCATGTGCTTCTCCCAGATTCCTATCTGGATTTGTCTGTCCTTTTACTTGCCCTACTTCGCAATGGGGAGATACTTCAACGAATACTTGCAAGAATTGCGATTCTACTTGCTTCATATGCGTCAGTCCAGGTAATGGTTTACTTAAAATCTTTGTTTTAAGCTAACTAATTAATTTTTCATCAGGCACTTCTGTTAATTGCAAATAATGCTCTGGAACACTTTATTTGTACAACGGCCAGTGTGTGAGCACATGTGGAGATGGCATGTGGAAGCTGACAGGTTTATTCTTAAATATTTATGCAATGATTTGCTTTTATCATTTAAACTGTTTGTTGTTTGTTTTCTTTCTTAATCCAGAAACGTACAACAACAGATGTTTACCATGCGATGCTAATTGTAAAACTTGCGAAGGAGGTGCAACGAAATGTCTTTCTTGCACGCTTCCTTTGTATTTCTTAGCTTCTTACTCGTCATGCGTTGCTACCTGCTAGATAACTTAATATGCTGATACTTCACTTGTAGCATGCAAAAGCTGTCATAGTTCTTGCTATTCTTGCTCTGGACCTCTCGCCACAAATTGCCTTTCTTGTGCATCTTATTCATCTACATACTTCTAAGCAAATATATCTACATGTGTTACAACGTGCGCGGATGGTTTCTACCCAAACACATTCACATATATTTGCTCTCCATGCCACTCAACTTGCGCCACCTGCCATGGCGACTCAAGTGGATAGTGTTATTCTTGCACTCTTCCACTGTATTTTTAATCTTCTCAGTGTGTGGCTACGTGCGGCCCTTGGCAGTATGCCCTAGCATCTCCTCCAAAATGCATGTCCTGCTCTTCGAGTTGCTATTCTTGTTCAGAAGGTCTACCCACCTAGTGTCTATCTTGTAATGGCACTCTGTATCTCGACACTAAGTTGAATAGTTGCGATTTCAAATGCCCAAATGGTACCTATTAAAACAAAACTACTAACATTTGCGCATTTTGCGACAGTTCTTGCACTACTTGTTCAGCTGGCACGAGTACTGACTGCCAGTCTTGCACAGTCCCTCTGTATTACCAAACTTCAACGAAACAGTGTGTTTCAACTTGTAATAATGGTCAATATCCAGCTCCCACTCCAACTCCACTTTGCACAGCCTGCTATTCTTCTTGCACAACATGCTCTGGAGGTGCTTCTAATTAATGTCTTTCATGCAGCGGCACATTGTATCTAAACACAGGTACAAGAACTTGCCTTTCTACTTGTCCAAATGGAACTTATAAGAATACTTCTAATAATGTATGCACTGCGTGTGATTCAACTTGCACAACTTGCTCTGGAGCAGGGGCTTCTTTATGCCTCTCTTGCACTGTTCCTCTTTACTATTAAACAGCAACAAAGCAATGCGTGAGCACTTGCAATTTCGGTTATTATGGAGCTTCCACTCCAACTCCACTTTGCACAGCCTGCTATTCTTCTTGCACAACATGCTCTGGAGGCGCTTCCAATCAATGTCTTTCATGCAGCGGCACATTGTATCTAAACACAGGTACAAGCACTTGCCTTTCTACTTGTCCAAATGGAACTTATAAGAATACTTCTAACAATGTATGCACTGCTTGTGATCCAACTTGCACAACTTGCTCTGGAGGAGGGGCTTCTTTCTGCCTCTCTTGCACTGTTCCTCTCTACTATCAAACGACAACAAATCAATGCGTGAGCACTTGCAATTTCGGGTAGTTTGCAGCTCCAACTCCAGTTCCTCTTTGTACGGCCTGTTAATCGACTTGTGCTTCTTGTTCTGGAGGTCTTGCTACAAATTGTTTATCTTGCACTGGCACTTTGTATTTCAATTCTGGGTCAACTTCCTGTCTCACTACTTGCCCTTCAACTGCCTTCAAGAATACCAGCAATAATGTTTGCACTCCATGTGCGAGCACTTGCACAACTTGCTCAGGAGCTAGCACTACTCAGTGCCTGACTTGTACAATACCTTTGTATTTTCAATCTACCACGAACGCCTGTGTCAGCACATGCAACTTGAATCAATATTAGCTAGCAACTCCAACTCCTATTTGTTCTTCTTGCAACTCCACCTGTGCTTCTTGTTCTGGTCCTGCTGCAACTCAGTGTCTATCATGCAGCGGGAGTTTATTTTATATCAGCACATCAAAAACTTGCAGTGCAACTTGTCCAAGCAATCAATACAAAAACACTTCTAACAATGTCTGCACTAACTGCGATACTAGCTGTACAACATGTTTTGAAGGCACAAGCTCTTCATGTCTTTCTTGTGCACTTCCTTTGTACTTTTAAGCATCAGTTTTTATGTGCCTAACAAATTGCTTGGGAGGCTTCTACAATTCTCCTAGCACCCCATTTTGTCTTAGCTGTGATCCTTCATGTGCTTCTTGCTCTGGACCTTCAACTTCTCAGTGCCTTTCTTGCAGTGGAAGCCTATATCTGAATATGTCTACTCATAGCTGTAATACTGTCTGTCCCGATGGGCAATTCAAGAATACTTTGAATAACATGTGTTCTTCTTGCAACTTTGAATGTCTGACTTGCTTTGGTGGCAGCAATTCCTAATGTCTGACATGCACTCTTCCTCATTACTTCTAATCTCTAACTAATTCATGCGTTACTTCTTGCAATTCGAATTAGTTTAAGTCCTCTACGCCTTCTCCGAAATGTCTTCCCTGTGACTCGGCTTGCAGTACTTGCACAGGTCCTTCAGATTATGATTGTACTAGTTGCAGCACTTCAGCTTTTATGTACACTCCTTCAAGTTAATGCCTTCTCACCTGTCCAAGTGGAGCTTATGGAAATGTTTCGACTCGAATGTGCATGGATTGCACTCTCCCTTGCACTACCTGTTCAGGAAGTACCATCATAGAATGTTTATCTTGCACTTTACCATTGTACTATGTACCTAGCTTAAGGCAGTGTCTTTAAGCTTCATCTTGTTTATCGTACCAATATCCAGAAAGTCAAACTGCCACTTGCACAAACTGTGACTCAACTTGCCTCACTTGCTACGGCCCTCTTTCAACAAATTGCTACTCATGCTAAGAGGGTTTATCATTTTCATCGAAGTTAAATACGTGCATTTCTGACTGTTCTCAAGGGAACAACAGAGACAAAAGCAATAAAGACTGCTTGAAATGTGATTCTACCTGCTTAACTTGCACAGGCACTTCAGATAAACAAGTAATAAATGCATGAGTTATTTTTTTAAATAATTTTAATAATATTGTTTGAAATTATTAGTGTTCTTCATGCTTAAGCTACCTTTTTCTTTATGATGGTACTTGTGTCACATAATGCCCTGCTAATACGTTTGTGGCGGAATCTTCAAATGAGTGTTTAGGCTGTTCAAGTCTATGCTCTTCAACTTGTTCAGGTCCATCTTCAGATTAATGTGATTCTATTAAGATTCAGTATTTAGTGATGTTTTACATACTCCTCGTTAAAGCCAGTCTTTGGGTAGTTTCTTCGATTTATGGTTACATTTTAGATGCTAAGAGTAAAAAGCTGTAGAATATCCCAAACAAAGCAAAAGTCACTCCAAATTTGGATAACTAGCAGTAGCTCACTCCTGATTTCAGTTTAAAGAAAAAGAAAAAAAGAAGAGGTCTGAGCCATAATATCGAAGAATCTTCTCTTTCACCCAACATCACTAACATCGAAAATAAAAATGAAATGCACGAAAGTGTTGCTGAACCAACTGAATCGAGTCCTGTTCCCTTACGAAAGAGAAGAAATAAAATCCCGGTTATGAGAAACTCAATGGATGCCTTAATTTAAATAAGTATATCTTAGAATCCTTCTCTTAATCCTTCAAATGAAGCCACGTCTCGACCAACAGTGATTAAAAACTAAATTGAGAGTGAACTTTTTTCACATAATGAAATTATTCCAGCTCTTCGAGAATCATAAATGCCTGTATCAGAAGTGGTTCCAGTTCAAAAGGTTTAACCAACTGAAAAACTGAAATACTCCATTGTAATTTAATACACTTCTTCGATTCTTTTAATTGAATAATCCTGATTTTTTGAAAGCTCGGGAACGAATGGATATCTCTCTTCTATTTTTAAGATCCGAAGATGAGTAGGATAAGTCGGGCTACAATTATCTATCTTAAGTACTAAATGTACTTCTCCATTAACGCTCTAATCGGGAATGTAAGACTTAGTGAATGCTATTATTAAAGTTATCAACTTTTGTTTTTTATTTTTGTGTATGCACTCAGGTTCCTATGTATTTCTTTGGGATTTGCCTGCTTGCAGGGATTGTTTTTAAAGGAGCGATGAATATGCTATTCAAGCAATTGAGTGCTCGATTTAGGTTTGGTACAGGCATTTCTCTTTTATTTTTTGGCTGCTTTATTGGAGCGACTGTGGCAGCTATTATTATCCCAAAGTTGTAACACCTAAAATTCAAAGAAGACATGACTTGGAGTTCTCTCGATTTGATAGCTACAAGCATAGATCTTCTAGTAATACAGCAAATTACTAGCTTTGTTCAATACTGGTACACCATAAAATACATAAATGCTCCAACAAAGCTATCCTCTTGGATGAAAAATGACCTATTTCTAAACAAAATTAAATGAGTCAATCATTCGGAAAAGTTTTTTGTTTTGTAAAATTCTATGAGTATTTCTTTTAACTCCATTTTTATTAAAGATATGATAGAACGCTCATGTTATGAGCAAGATAACTCACTTCATATTTATAAAAGAGTAAAGCCCTCCCTTTGAAGTATTAACATTAAATAAATAAGATAACTAGATTTTAGAAGACAGAATAGCAATGTTGAATAGAGATAAAATGATATTTCTCTGTTTTTGATTATCCTCATTTTGTGAATGTGTTGAATGTTAAGACTTCTTGAATTTTGTTGTCTTTATATTTAGAGTAAATGTCTTGTTTCTTGTTTTCGACATTGTAGATTTCTAAGAATCTTTGAAAAGAAAGCAAAAAAAAATAAACCTTTTCAATTCGAAATAGAGTCAGTAAAACTTTTAAAAGTTTACCTTAGCCTGTTCTGAATGAAAATTATTTAGTAGCTCGTAGAGCCATAAAACACGAATTTTCCTTCTAAAGCAGTAGTTGTATTCAACATTTATTTGATTGAAGGAACAGAAAATGGTGAAATACATATTCTTAATGTTCACTCCAATCAAATCATCGTAAAGAATCAATGTTATCTTAACTAATAACTTCAGCCCTTCTGTGTTCTATGTTACAAAAAACAATGGAGAAATTGCTAAATGGCAAATCAAAAAAGGATAAAAGAATGAAGCTTTTATTGCAAATAGAGAGCCAATCAACTATCAATTTTTTAAAGGCAAGCTTGATGAGTAACAATAATAAGACAAAAAATGTCTTAGCATTCATTTAATGCAAAAATAAATGGAAAAACAAAATATTCCTCAGAGTGTGTGTGGGGAGCTTTTAATTCACTCTTAATAACAATCCAGCAATCCAATAAGGCCTAATAAGAATGTTTAATAGCAGATGAAGATAATTTAGATTAAAAGTTCTTTCTAAATCAAAAGAGAAAATATCAATATTATGTAAGGGTCTTCCTGATTAATAAGACAAACATACTAACAGCTGTTGTTGGCAAGAATATCCATATCTGGAACACTTAAACGAATCGATTATAGAGAATTCTTAGAGGATTTCATCCCATCAAGTGTAACTCATTGAAGATCTTGAAGAAGGGAAGAAAATACAAGAGCACAATATATTTATTTAATTTTAAAGAAGGAGAAAATCCACTTCTTTCTGAATACAAGTTCCCAAGCTGTTTCCAATGTACAAAAATTTAAAAAATAAGAGATTGAATTCGCAGTCTTTTTCCCCTTAAAAAACTTATTTTATAAATTATAAGAAGAAAAAGTGTATCTCTGTAAGACTTCAAATACTTTGATTAGTAATCAAAATCAACAGAAACGTAATCTAACTCCTCCAATATTAATACTCCTACTTCGAGAAATGAATTATAAAATGAAGGCTTAAACCATTTCAAAAAATAAACCACTTTCATATCAGAAAGAAGCACTTCTTTAGAGCAAACGGGCGATGGTAGTCTACTTGATATCAACATACTATCTTATTCTGAAGATATCAGTAAAACAAACTGTACAATTATTAAAACAGGCTCATTATCTTTCAAATCTGAATTAGAGTACAACATCAACGCATTGGATAATTACTAATGGAATATTTCAGGAGATTACTGATATTTCATGCTCTTCAACTCACACACATTGAAAGATAAAAACACCATATTTACAAATAACACGAATTCCAGTCAAAATATCAGCCTTCATCTAGTTTTACCTAAGAAAAAGTCTAAGCATATATGAAATTGAACAATATCTGCATCTAGGGTAATTTCTACGGCAATGTGATAGTAAACATTTCAAGTCATTGTTCTGATGGAATGTTGGATTCTCAATGCGAACCTATTACAATAAACTTCAATGCTTGAGGAAATTTGTATAATAACTTTTGAGGAACTTGTTACCTGGGAATGAGTGAGATCTGTTGTTGTTTCAAGTGTAATTAACTAAATGACGAATTTTGAAGATTTATTAGTTAGTTACTGTCTAGTTTAATTTCAAATATATTAGTTATAATCTAATTGTAAACAGAATTTGATTCCTTCTAACTTCCATTATCTCCCTCCTCCCCCACTTCCAAAAATATATTCTTAATGCCAATAAGTAGCCAAAACAAATCTCTTGATTCCACAAAGTCAAAATAGTAATTAAATTGTGTGGTATTCTAAATTCACAGATTATTATAGACCACTGATTTTGATTTAACAAGTAGTCTACTACGGCCATTACTAAACAGACAAAGAAAAATTACAAAAAAACAATTAAATACAAAAAAATAATCAAATTTGCCCTTTTTACTATGATTCCTGTGAAGCAACTCTTTTTGATTGTCTCCAGCATTTGCCTCTCCCTGACAAGTAAGATAGATTTTACTAACTAAATGTTTCTTTATTTCTTTATTTTTCAATAGAGGAGCTGCTTATTTCCAAAGAGTTTAATGACTATGTATTTACAACTACTCAGACAAGCTCATGGAGTATCAGCAAAGTGTATACTTGTCCTTCGACCTATGTGATACCAGATTACAGCAGTCGATCATTTTTTGGAATGTTCGGAGGCACAGAAAGACCCTCAAAAACCTACTCTAGCTTACCTCCTCATTGGAGCCTGTCAGTTCGCTTCGATATTTTACTCTTTTATTCCCTTGAATCAGTTGATTATGTCGAAATTTTCATCGATTCAACAGCTTATGGAAGCTATATTAAGCAAGGTGGAGGCGCATATATTGGTATTTGTTCCTCTTCTGATACTCTTGTCTTCTACAACAAAAACATCACTACTCACACAGCTAGCTCAGTGCTAATAGAATTCTAAGCAAACACCGATGAAGCTTTAACTAATGAGGGATTCGCTTTTAGAAACCTGTTTCTCTACGTAGATACTTGCTAAGATTCTTGTCTTTCTTGTTCAGGCCCAACTGCAGTAATCCAAGATTTAAATTAAACTTACATTAAAGAGTTTTATTTTTGATTTGATTTGGCAGGCCCAATGCTCAACTTGTCCAGAGAACGCAACGCAGAGTGGGAACACATGCACTTGTAATGCAGAGTTCTATGTGTATTCAAATTCTTGCTTGGCTTCCTGTCCTGCTGGATATGTTGTTTAAAATGGATCGAATGTGTGCATTGAGAATCCTTGTGTATTAAACTGTTCGACTTGTGACTCAGTAAATTAGAAGTGCACAGCATGCAGTTCAGGATATTTGAATTCAGGGAGCTGCGTTTCGGCTTGCCCTCTTGCTTCGTCAATTTCTGGGTCCGATTGTGTAGATTTCTCAGCTGCTTTCTCAAGTAATTTTATTTCTTTTTATTTAACTACTTGAACAGTAAATTATCTCATTCTTATAAAGATCCGAAGTATCTTGTTAGGGGGTTAACCTCAAACACATTCGGAGAGAGTGAGATAAAAGGCTGGGGCCTCACTGTGTCTAATTATTATGGAGTTAAAGGAGCCTCTGATTCTACTGCTATGACTTCTCAATGCTCTCAAAATTATCATCTCCTTGGGGGTGCTTTCTTGGCAGGATATTCAGCCGTAATAACAGGAACATACTCTGGTCTGTAATAAATTATCTTTTATTCTCGATTAGGTGATTAGTTAATTGTTTGAAAAGGGCTGCCCACTGGCGAGTGAGAATTGGCTTTTAATTTTTTAAAATGGATAATTGGTCAAATGAGATCACACTGCTTTATGTAGATAGTGCGGTCCAACAGCAATAAAGTATTATGAATGGATCCACCAATTACTGTGGGATAAACTCCCCTGATAGTATTACTTTATTTGACCAAACCTTTGCCCACAGTGCGTCAACAATGAACATGAATATTGGTACCAGAATAAGTTATAACAGCTACTATTAATCTTGGGGAATTAATAATCTGTTTATTCTCATAGATTATGTAAAAATATTATTAAATAATTACTTTGTTTTAGCTTTTTCTATTGAAGTGCCCAAGTATCTGCCTGACATGCAACGGATCAGGATGCCTAAGTTGTGTCATCACACTAGTTTTCTATAATTAGACATGCCTTTCTAGCTGTCCAGATGGAATGTATGTTCCATCTGGAAATAATGTATGCGTTGCTTGTAGTGCTTCCTGCAAGACTTGCACGACACTAAGTAAAAATATTATTGTCTAACTAATAACATAATAAATATTTTACAAATCAAGGTACTACTTGCACTTCATGTGCTTCTCCCAAATTCCTATCTGCATCCACATGTGTTGCTTCTTGTCCTGTTTCATATTGGGGAGATACTTCAACGAATATTTGCAAGAATTGCGACTCTACTTGCTACTCATGTGTCAGTCCAGGTAATGGTTTTTTTTCAATTCTTTGTTGTAAGCTAACTATTTAACCTATCATCAGGCACTTCTGTCACTTGTACAGCATGCTCTGGAGCTCTTTATTTGAACAACACCAGCTGTGGAAGCACATGTCCAGATGGCACTTACAAGCTGACAGGTTTATCCTTAAACTTTTATGAAATGATTTATTTTTATTAAACGTTTGCTTGTTTCCTTTCTAAATCCAGCAACAAACAACAACAAATGTACAGCATGCGTTGCCTCTTGTAAAACTTGCGATGGAGGTGCATCGTCTAGCTGTCTTTCTTGTACCCTTCCTTTGTATTTCTAAGCGTCTTCCAAGACGTGCAATACTTCTTGCAATTCAGATTAATACGCTGACACTTCGCTTGTAGCTTGCAAAAGCTGTGACAGTTCTTGTAAAATTTGCTCTGGACCTCTCCCAACGAATTGCCTTTCTTGCGTATCTACATACCTTTAGGCAAGCACATCTACATGCGTTGTAACTTGTGCTAGTCTCTTCTTCGCAAACAATGTCACACATTAATGCACTGCATGCGACTCAACTTGCACCACCTGCAATTGGGGCACAAGTTCAGCATGTTTATCTTGCACGCTTCCTTTGTATTTCTAAGCAGCTTACTCTATATGCGTTGCCTCTTGTAATTCAAATTAATATGCTGACACTTCACTTGTAGCCTGCAAAAGTTGTGATAGTTCTTGCACAACTTGTTCAGGAGCTCTCCCAACGAATTGCCTTTCTTGTGCATCGACATACTTCTAAGCAAGCACATCTACATGTGTTGCAACTTGTGCGGCTGGCTTCTATGCGAACACATCCACACATATTTGCACTGCA
>Ga0302271_10001885_pt1 | contig 19547 bp, 16 predicted proteins | sample III_Bog_N1_1_FD_198767 | JGI IMG/M metagenome (GOLD analysis project Ga0302271, IMG submission 198767) | Peat permafrost microbial communities from Stordalen Mire near Abisko, Sweden - III_Bog_N1_1 | ecosystem: Environmental > Terrestrial > Soil > Wetlands > Peat | place: Sweden: Abisko...
TCATCCTCATAAGTCTATTCAATATGTAATAGATAGAATATCAATTTTGTGAAGCTGCTGCAGTATCAATTATTTGCTTTCTTTCCCCGCTGTCAGAGTCCAAGACAATCCGAAAGAATTAATTATTAATTCCAAAACAGTCCAATAGATTGTGAATGTCCTTGAAAATGGAGAATTAATTTTTCTTCTAATTTTCTTTAGATTTCCAAAAATAAAGATAGTCTCTGATTCTCCTCAGAAAGTATCTACAAATCTGTTTTTTTTTTATAGAAAACCAACAGAACAATTGGGCATAAACTACCTGCCTAAAAATCCAAACAACAAATGAAATAATTCTTCTACAGATGCAACTCTAAAACCTTCTTTGGGGTGAGCGAAATGTTTGAATTTAATTGTTTTCCATTTTTTATGTTGGTTGATGAATTTCACCATACGTTACATACATACACACATACTCATACACATTTTTTGAGCAATAGCTTCAAAAGTATGCATTAAATAATATATGGTTTGTTTATTTCCCAGCATAACGAATCATACCAATACCATTTTTTTAAATTTATTTTCTAAAAATCATTGCTATGGATAAGCAGCAGTGGATATATGAGCATGGAACGTAGAAGAAAGAGAATTAGCTGCTGCTGTCGTTGTTGTTATTGTTTCTTTATATTTCTCTGGTAATATAGCAGTTAACGAATTCAGTACTTACTCAATTTAAGGTCTTCTATCTGGAACTAAATCTGTCATCTGCAATATCAGCTTGTACACTGTCGCAACAGATGTGTTTTTCGGCGTGCTGAGGGTATTAATAAATGCAGATTACTTGATGAGCTTCTCAGCTGTCTCTGCATTCGCTTCATGATGCGTAAATATAAAATATCCCAGTAATCCCAAACACCATATGTCAGCCGATGCTCGATTACGATGAGGCTACTAGTTCATCAAGGAAGAACAGTTTTCTTTTTAGTGAGAATACGATGCTTCATACGCATTTCTCTCCTCTCTCATCTCGAAATCATTAACGACTCCTTTCATAATAAAGAAATCACATAATTGCAATCTTCCTCGTGTATTCAACAGTACATTTGATGGTTTTATATTTCCATGTGCCATCCCGTTGCTGTGTAGCTGCTGCAATCCAATAGCGATCTACCAAAATACATAGATTTTCTCGTCTAAAGATGCGATATTTCCATTTAAAATCGCTGATTGAAGGTTTCTCTCTTTGAACTCCAAGAGCAAGGCAACTTCAAAGCACCCATTGTTTCTGCGTGGAACAACCTTAGAAGAATCAATCACTTTAGGAGTTATTGTAGCGTCTATGGATGATTTATGCATATTTTTGATGCTACTAGCAATATTCCCTGGTAATTTCGTGACAGTTTTCCCGAATAATCGAATGATCCTGGGTGCAGCTATTTTTCTTAGATTCTCCGCATACGCGTTAATCAATCTCAATGAATAAGGCGACAGATTCTTAAAGACCTTCATGCAGTAGATGTTTTCTTTGTAAGTGACTTTGAATATGTCTGCAGATTAGCTTGAGAAAATCAATTATTGCTGGGTGCATTCGTTTAAGCTGAACTGCTCCTCGATGAGATAGTTCTGCACTAAAGGCTTGATTTCTTGTTTATCTGGATGAAACGGTTCACTTTTGGAGATTTTACTCATCATTTTCAAGGTTTTATCACTTACGATGTTATTAGCAGAAGAATTAACTCTTACCTGCATGGGAGTAGTAGATACTACAGCTGATGCTGCACCTGAACTAGAAGGAGATGAATATAATAAGGTATCCAGTAGTGGAGGTGATTAAGAGATTAATTACTATTATTGTAGTTTTTGCTTTTGTGAAAATAATGCTGATGATTGTGATTCTTAGAGTTATTGATTCTGAAGATTCTAAACCTGAGAGGAGGATAATAGCGCTGATTTTAGGATGTTTGGAGATGTCCCTAAGATAATTTGTCCATCTGGTTTGGCAGGCATAGCAAGGAATTCGAGTTCCCATTCATCGATTCCTTCGAGCTAAATGGGTAATAGCTGTTGCTGCTGAAAAGATGATGCTAATTACTATTGTTAAGATGATAGAATGGGTGATTCCGAACGAGGTGAAGATGAGGATCTATCTGAAGACGATTAAGATAACCCTTGTTTCTTGAAATACTGAGTTTACACAGAAGAATATCCGTTTTAGTTTTACTAAGAACCAAAACGCTTTTAAGGATGCTACAATTCTTTGCTTTTCTCTGTTGTTGTTGCAATTGAAATCCCAGTTTATTACTACGCAGCTGCAGCTATGGCAGCTTTCATTAATTCTGTTTGCATTTTCTTTTTGAGTCTTCTATTTGCTCTTCTTTTCACTCCATCTTTTTTAGCAGGTCCTTATGGAGTAGTAACAGCTGAGCTGACTGAAGAAGACGAAAATGTTACCATCATATTCGATGGTTTTTACATGTCCAGTAAGCAAGGAAAGTCTTCCTTTTGCATATCGACACCTTCGAAGATATCCCCTGAGGTATCTTCGTCTTCGGATTTCTCAAGGTTATGAATGTTAATGAGCATAGCCTCAGCAAACTTAGCTTTAATGGTCTTTTTCTTAGTCTCAGCTTGCGAATTATTATTACTATTCCCTTAAGCTGATGACTGTGCAGCCATCGAAGAAGAATTGCTTGAAGCATCGCTATTGATTTGAAAATTATCATTCGAATTCGCCCATGTTTTGTTTTGCTACGTTTGCTGTGATTTCTGCTGTTGCTATTACTACAAAAGAGCCTACTATTACTGTTGTTATGCTTCTATTGCTGCTTTGGCTGCATTTTCAAGAGGCTCAATAATTTATTAGAACGCCTCCTTGACCGAATTAAAATGAACTTTATCGCAGATCAAGAAGCAGAATTTCTTCTTCTTTTTCGTGAATTCTGCGAAATCCTACAAGGCCTGCTTGTATCCGAATTTTTCATGAAGTCGTCTGCTGAGTTAGTCGAAGACATTATATGGAAGGAGTTGGATGTAAACTCGAGGGAATTGAAATCTCAATTCGACGCAGATCGCAGAGTAATGTTTCGCATCTAGATCTGATTTGAGCATCTCGATTTTATTCTTATTCACTTGAGTTAATGTCTTCTAGCGAGCTTCTTCTAAGATCTTCGAACTAAAGTTTCCAGTGAGTTTATAGTACACTCCTGTAGGTTCCTTGTAGACATGCATGCAAGAATCAAATTCACCTTCGAGTTCCATGAAGAATTTCGTGTAGTGCAGCCATATGACTTCGGCAGAGCTGAGTTCCAGCAGTATCCCAGGATACTTGTGAGCTATCATGGGGGGGTTGTTTTAAACGCTTTGGAATATCAAGTTCTTTTAAGGCTAGTAATTTGTGTTGAAAAAGTTCTATTTTTCTTTTTTTTTCGATAAGGAATTGATTTTTTTCTTAAATTTTGTAGAAAAAATATTACCATGACGTTATCTGGACTCTCATTACTAGTCAGAAACATTTATCTATTAGTCATTATTATCAGAGGTTGCTCGATATTTCTGTTCTAAATCCTCCCCCTCTCTTTTCCCCATCCCATATTACTTATATTATTTAAAAGACATTTCTTTTATCTAGTATATCCCCAAAAATACTGATGATTTATTTTTCTGCTCTTGCCTCCCAAAAACGATTAGCAAGATTTAAATCTCCAGAGTGTTCTACAAGTAATTATCAATAAAACTAAGTGATTTCCAAGTCTCTTTGTTGTTTTCTTTAATTCAAAAAAAAAGAACAGATTTAAAAAAGATATTTTATATTAGCAGTTCTAAATAATGGCTGGTCAAGATCATTTCATATCCACAATGGATGGAGAACTAACCACCAGTGATTAGAACTGCATAAGCATTATCTTGCCTCACGAACATGTCTTCTAGACATTAAGTTCTGAAACTAGCGGAGTACTAGCTGACATATCAGAAATCACATTAGAGACAATAAATTCTATTCGAAAGAACCCTTTCCGTTGTCTTCGAAATATGGCTCTTAATAGCATCGAAGAAGCCCATCTAGAACTTTAATAATTGTTACCGGATAGGTCAAACCCAGCGAAATAAGACCCATAATTACAGAACCAATAAGATATTTAGTCATAATAATAGCAGTAATTCGTTTGCGTTTTAGAATCCACTAACTCCTCAAACGGGCAGGATCTAACCAAAATGAAAGAAATCAGCGCCCTCACTGGGATTAAACTCATCCGAGGCATTACGTTTCCTCCATTACTGAAGCCGCTTTCCGAAGATAAAGCACAAGTACTGTTTTCTTCGCAGAACATCTACAAGCAACTCACCTATGAACTCGACATTGGAGCGGATTCATAAAAACCTGCGTTCATTGGAGAAATCGAATTATTTCCAGGTAGTTACAAGAATGTCTCCAATGGGACAAACATAGGTATTCCTGCTGACAGCGAGTAAGTCCGAGTGGCCAATTTGATCCATAAAAACAGCTTGGTTGCATACTTGCATTTAAGTGAAAAGAGAAGAATCCCTGTGTTTTTTGAGCTCAACTAGCAAATCGGGGAATCCGATAATAAGAGAATCGCCGAGCTTTGCGAGTAGGTCAAGGAAGACAGCAGAAATTTGTGTGTGCTATTCAATCCAAAAGTTATTTTTTCAGCTGTTCTACCAACTCCTGAGGATATCCTCAAGGGGAATGCCCTTTAGATTTCCCAAAAGTTATGTAATTTCGAAGATATTTTGGATTTATTCAGGAGAGGTTTCACTGTAGGATTCGATGTGTTAAGATATGATCTACAGCAGCTCTCGTTGGTTGTAACGTTGCTGCTGAGTAGACAATTTCACAAGCAGATACTTCTATCAAGTGGTGTGAAATTCAAATCTGATCTTACAAAATATGGAGGATTAGGATACAATGCTGTGTTGAGTCTACTTGAAACGATTCAAAAATCTGATAATAATGTTGTCACAGCGGAATAATTTAGAGATATTGCATAAGGCAATGCTCTGAGACTACTGAATTGGAACTCACATTAAGTCGAAATTGAAAAAGAAGTGACTCTTTGGACATGTCCTCAGTGTAACAAGTAGCACCCAGATACAATTGAGAAATTCACTAAATTTGGAAGGGAATTCTGCTCGATTGGTTGTCTCAAAAAAGCTGTCAAATGAAACAAGAAATAGAGAGAGAGGTATGATTATGGATCAGAAAAAACTGCTGATCAGCTGTTGGTTAGCTTATTCTTTTATTCTAGTTTTATGTTTTTTAAACAAACCTTTTTTATATTTTGATTCTAAAGCAGTGTTCTTGCTGTGGTGAAAATGTATTTTCTCTCAAGAATTCAAATAAAACCATTACTATTTTATCAATGAATATTTCAAATGGAAATGAGAGAGAAGCAATACAGATTATTATGTTAACTCATATGGATAATATCTCATTTTCTTTGCATAAAAAAAATACATGCCATTAGTCACTATTATTCCTATTATTATCTCGATTCATCAGAGATATTCTTGCAACAAAGGCCTAAACCTGTCTATTCACTTAATCCCTCAGAGGCTACTCCTTCCCTTGTCCAGATAAATGGACTCAATGCATCAATCTATGAAGAAAAACAATAACAAAATTATTAAGAATTTTAGGAGAAATGCTGATTAATCTTGAATAATCTAATTACCCATCCCATGGATCTTGCAAATTAGAACCCTTCTGCGAGGACTTCAAAAGCTGAGCAGACATGGTAATTCCCTGAGCAATTCACAGCTTCTCTGGAGCAATTTTAGCAGACTACATTGTAGAAATCACTGGAGAGTCCACCAAGGAATTATTCTGCTTTTGCTTGGATTTCTGAGGTCTTTAAAGCTCGACCAAGAATTTTCACATCGTCGATTAGATAGTCAATATAGTCATTGTCTGATTTTTCACTTGCAAGAACGCTGTTTCCAATGAAAATATAAGGACGAATTTCTTCGATGTATGTAAATCTGTCGCTTGGACTGAACTAGTTTTCTAAATGCCCGTTGAAATACAAAGAGATTACATTCTCATTCTTAACAACGGTGATCTAAACCCATTTTCGAAGCTAGATCTTGGATATTGATTCTAAGGTCTAGAGATCATTATAAAAAATACAAATTTAGCTAAAATATTAAATATTTATAAATTACCCTGAAAGAAACTAAATCATCTTCTGAGTTCTCTGGCAAGGTGAGGAATATCTTTCTAGACAATTAGCCTACTGAGATTTTAAGATTCTTCAAGTCATCTCCATGGAATTTCTCGAAAATCCTAATTTATCGATCTTCAAATAAGTTGAGATCTTCTCTGAAAATCTGCTGAATGTACAGAGAAAATGAGATGGAATATTCAGCTTGAATTGTTGGTAAGCCATGGATTTTGATGAAACTGAACTTCGTTGCAACATGGCCACTTCGACCGTAACCTTTTAAGCCACTCCCTTCGGATATGCCATAATTGAAAACACTGCATTTATTCTTGGATTCATCAGATAGCTTAAAAGAACAAACAAATAAAAAATAAACTCAGTTTTTGGATGTCATCGGGCTGAAAATGAGTAAAAATTGAAGGATTCTATTCTTTGGTTATGGAAGCTTTTGTGTTAGATAATGTCTGCAATAGTAAAGTTTCCTCTTAAAATCACCCGATCAAATTAAAAAAAGAGTTCAGTTTTCACACGTTTTTTAAAAAGAGGTTGTCAGAGATTCTTAATTAAGAATTGAATAATTGATCCTTCTTGCATTTCTCTTCCCAAAAGAATCATTGTATTTAAGATGCTAGTTTAACTGCATATGTTTGCATATCAAAAAACATATTGATTTACTCTTGCTTTGTCGAAGCTCAGCATGGCTAGGAGAGAAGCATCAGGCTCAAAAGAATTTATCACTAGAGCGCCTTTTCAATAAAAATAGGAATATTAGATAGTGTTTGAGCGTTTTTTGTTGAAAAAGAATCTGCAAATATCGCTCACTTACCACCAAGAAGACAGAGAGAATCTTTGACTTCCAAATCGCAGCTGTTATATTCCCTGTATTTCAAGGCATCTTTCTCCCTAAAAGATAACGAAAAGAGAATGTTTAGCAAGTAAGTTTTAGAAGTAATGAAACTCAATTCAGCGATATTATTTTATCTATTATGAAAATTTGTGAATGAACAAGCTAGTTTAACAAAGGATTTTTACTAAAAATCAGTGAAGGCTGATACAAGCGCTAGAGCCAAGCAGGAAGCAATAACACCAAGCTAAAGAATGTTTCTCATAGAATTCAGTCAGTTAGTTCTTTCAGTAAATTACCTTATCGCTGAAATCTTTGTGTATTTGTTTGTAATAATTAAGGATTAAATTGATTAGGAAGTAGTTGTTTTTTATGTATTAAACTGAACAGATTATCAAAAAAAATTCCAAAAAACCACAAGTAGGCTATTCTTTAAACTCAAGAAAGTGGATTTATGAAATGCTGCTATTTTTGTGAGAATTAAAATGATATCTGTAATAAATTGCTTTTTGAAGAAAAAAAACAGAAAAGAGCGATATTTTATCTAAAAAGCAACCAATTTTAAAAAATTATTACAAGCAAAAATTTCATAAAAAAACAAACACAATTGTGAACTCCTCATCAACTGTTCATAAAGTGCAAAGTTAATTATTAGATTACTATTCTTTTTTTTTTCGCTAAAACTGTTCGAAATAATTAATTTGTCGCATCAAGAAAAACAAAAACAATTACCTAGACTTTGTTGGATGGGCTTCTCTAGTATTTTGATTCTAATTATTTTTGCTTTTTTTCTCTTTTGATTTCAAATGACAAAGAAAAAAGGTAATCAGCAAGCACATTCTATTAATGGAAAGCGAAGATTCGATATGGATCTCGATGAAGATTATAACATCGAAGAAGACATGCTTAACACAAGTGTCTCAGAAAATGAAACCATTGAAATCGACAGAAAATGTGAAAAGAAAGAAGAACGTCGAGGAGAAGTTCTAACTGGAGAAGAACACCCTGATGATGAAGATAATTAAAGTCAAGAGAATGGTGAAGAAGAAGAAGATCAGGAACACAATCAGGATGATGACGATGACGATGAAGATGCTGATGAAACTGACAATTATGGTGATTATTGGGGGACTCGTAAGATGAGGATAGTTGAGGCATTTAGCCGTTTGAGTCTGCACACAGCAGATGGAAATTGTGAGATTTCTGATGAGTTTGAGTAGCTCACACATCATTTTTCAAAGACAATTCACATCACAAGTACCAAAACGAAAAATTCTAAGAACAAAAGGAAACCACAATAAACTAAACTATAATAATCTAAAACAACATCCCCTAGGAAAACCTACAATTCCATTAAAAATAATTCAATATTGCAAGGCAGTGCTGCTTGGAATGCAGCATCGAAGCAGAATAATATGTTACTTTAGCTTCTATTGGACTCTCATCGTTTTAGCCACTAGCAGCATAAATTCTCAGCGCATCCCGGTACTGTCGCGATATACTAAGGCAGTCCGCTGAACGTGCTGCTGTAGAATTTAAAGAATTTTGTGAATAGATCGTTGAGTCCCTCGATTTTTAAAAAATATCAAAAAAATACGGAGAGCTCACCTAAGGCGATTTCGCTTGTTGTTCCAGTAAGTGCAGTCGGACAGAAAATATAGGACCATCAGGATCAAGATAGAGAAAGAATCGATGATAAAGATCAGGAAATCTGAAAAAGAATAGATAGATTTTAAATGCAAAAAAGTAAAATTATCGGAAATGATAGAAAGTCAAGTTAAATTTGGGAATCAATCACACACACATAAGCAGGCATCTTGAAGCCATCCAAAAAATAAAAAACAAATAATCAAACAATTCACATGCATGTCTGCAAACAACAGTTCATTTGTTTAAAAAACAGTTTTTTTGTTCATTTGATTTGCATTTAGCAAGCGCTTCTAATGAAATAATCCCTTTTGGTTTATGTGTACTATTTTTTCCCCTTTTATGAAAATAATCTGATTTTTTTATGTATTTTTCAATCTCCACTCACTACTATTACACGGTCTCTTCACCAATAACAGTTCCAAAGTTATATCGGAGATTCTGGATAAGTAAATCATAGATTTATGAATAATTGAATCGATTTCTGCCAAGTCCAACTAGATCACCATGGTCAGCTTCGAAATTCAGTAAATGCTATCCCCACTCGACTTCATCAAAACAGAAGACACCGTCATTATCGATAGGTGCTCCTTGATCGTGCTTGTAATTCTAGAATAAAGCTAAATTGGAAGCCTTCAAGGAATCAGAAGTCTCAGCTATCATCTTCTCACCACCCACGGAGAAATACTTGAGAAAAAATCAAGCAAGAACAAGATATCTTTATTATCAGCATTTTAGGGACTCCATTGACAATATTAATAGATAATGTGTTTTTGAAGCATAATTTGCCATTAAAAGAACCAAACAAAAGTTGTGTTTATTTTAGGAGGAAAAATCTTACAGCAACATCTGGTTAGTTGACAACAAAGGTGTTGAAATCTTTGATGTTTGGTGGACGGTATTCTTGGAATGAAGAGAAATCAACTCCAGTTAACCTAGAAATTGACTGAAGGTGCTGCTCTTAGATGAGTTTTCTCTCGAAAGCTGTGATAACCTTTGCTCCTCTTTTTGGTAAGAAAATACAAAGGAATTAATTTTAAAAAATTGTTAGTAGAATTCTTCATTGGTATGGGATATTAACAAATAAAAGTTACTTGTGAGGTGATGCGATTGTGGAAAGCGAAGAAACGAATTCACTGCCTTTGAATTCGGAGATCATATATCTGAGATCGATGCCCGATGTGCTGTAGGAGAGAATATGAGCTTTTTTAGCACCAAGTTTCTAGAGAATCTAATCGAATAAACAACAAAAGCAGCATTTGAATATGAGACAAAACTAAAAAACGAGTGCATATTCATATTATTCTCTCTATTGAAGTAGCTTTTCAATGAATAGAGGTATCAAATGAGATTTTCTCTTAGAAAACTAGTTCTTTATATTTTTCAATTTTTACTTCTGGTATTTTCTATGCAGCCTGTTTTGCTCTGGCTTCAATGGAATCTTCTGGGTAGCTGATTATCGGAAGGAGAACAGCTCTCATGTTCGGTTGAGCTTGAAGCAATTACTCAATCTGCTAGAAATGACGTGTTCCGAAGTTCTTGTAGATTCCCAAAGTCACATTGTATGTAAAAATCAAAGGATCCTCTAAGGATTTGACAACTTTTCTCATTCTCTTCCTCGCAAAAGATCCTTGGTTGCGTGTCGCTATTAAATTATCAATATTTTTGTCTTGCTTGGCAGAAAAATTAATTTATTTATTTTCATTAAGATTCAAGATACAAGATACTAAAGCATTGAGTTGAGGATAATTTTAATTAATAAAGCGATTCTCCTCTGCTTCATACTCATTTAAATCCAAAGAAACAATCACAAAATCTCGAGATTATTAAACTATTACTATCATAGTCATTTTCAAATGAATATTTTGAAGAATTCATACTTTTACAAATGATTTTCACCTCTAACCAGAAATTCTCTCTGTTCCAAAACTCATAAATCAAATGATCAAACTTATTTTTATGTAGACAGACTAAATCACATAGATTATTATGGTATTTTCTGAGTTTGGAAGGTAAAAATCAACAAAACAAATAATGTTCCGATGAAAACAAGGTTTGCTATTGTAGTCAAAAAAAACATCTTGGATAGAGGATGATTTGAGAAAAAATCTTGAGATTATTTCGAAGCAATTATCGCCCTCAAAACTGAATTATGTATCCATAAAAATCATACTCTTTTTCTCAAAAAATATCTTTCTTTAGTTTAAAACAACTAGAAATAACCAGTTCTAACGCTACAAATTAAACTTCAAATTGGAAAAATATTATCTTTTTTTTTATTACATTGCTCGCTATGAGTATCTTTATACCTAATTATTTACAGCTCAAAGAAAATGTAATTTTCTTTTCATTAATCTTATTTGAATCTATGAATTTTGACCATTTTCAGTGTTAAAACAGCTTAGTGCTTTACTTTTTTGTATTAAAGAAAGTTACTTTTTTTCTTAATTATGCTCTTTCTTTTTTAATAATAGCAGCAACGTGTAAGGAAAGGCGTTTATTGATCAACGCGCTAGTTTTAGGTAGTCTTTAAGGTTTTTTAAAATAAAATCAAATCAAGTAATCAAAAAATACACAAAATATCCAGGTAGAAAATCAAAGTTCAAAAGCTCTTTTTGTGAACTTTGCTGGATCTAACCTAAGCTTATTTTAGCATCTATGGGGTGTTCTCCTTCAAAAGGAATGAATACAAAGGGCAACAGTACCAAGGAGGACAAGAAAAATCAAGGAACAGTGGAAATTGAACAACCTGTATCTAGGAAAAAAACATCTTTAAAGTTCTCCTTACTCAAGCTCTAATAAGAGGATTCCTTGATGAACTTGATGAATGCGTTGTTCTTTGGAGAAAAACAAAATTAGAGCATCGATGTGTGCTTCTAATCGCTGTACTGTGAAGTTGATGATAGGCACCACTATTACATTTAGCGATTGTTGAATGTGGAAATGGAGTCATTAGAGAAACCATTTTCTGGAAAAATGTGGGTGCTTCATTTAGGAGGAAAAGTTGTTGATTGGGACTACGCAGTCCACACGGATATGAAAATAGATCTCTCTTCAGAATTACCTAAGTTACTGTGGAAATATGAAAAACTAGGGAATATCACAAAAGAGTAGCTATCTATTGTGCACTAGATTTCTTAAACAAATAATCTCAGTTATTTGAATAGGGCTGAGATTGACGAGAAAACAACAATAAAACCAAAAATACTAATCCACAATAATTAGGATGTCCTGAGAATAGCAGCGACAGAAACTACTATGAATGAAGATAAGTCAAGTACAGATGGGAGTAAAAATGTTGATGGAATTAGATATGATTCTTCTCCGAGGAGAAATAATCCAAAGCAGGCGATCAAAGATAATTCGCAGGCAATAGTCGAAGAAGAAACAGTTGTAAACACAGAAGAAAGTAATGCGTTAGGTTAAAAATCAACCAGAAATGAGAAATATCTTTATCCAGAGAAGGTGCCTAAAAACAATAGTAAAAATAATAGAACTCATACAACCAATTCAGCGAGAAACCCTCATGAACAGAGAATGAACACAGAAGAGGAAAATAGAAACATCTATGCTCCTGTGCAGACTGAAGCTGCAGCACCTTTGGGAGATCATTTTGATACCCAAGAAGTAAACTGCGTATTTGAGGATGCACCTGATAGGGAAGGTGAGAAGATTGTGGGAGAAATTGATGGCAATGGAGCAATCGTACCATCTGATTTGATACCTAAACAATATGGAGAAAAGAATGTTGAGGCGAACCCATTGAATGCATCTCATTTCATGAGTCATTATGCTTCGATAATTAAAATGAGCAGTAACAACATCGAAGGTGAAATTTCTTGATAAAAACCTATAAATATATTCATAATTAGGTATTTCAATATTTAGCTCATACATCTCCTCTGTTTTGTTGTGGAGAGAACTTAGATTCTCTCTTCTTTTTTTCAGTGTATTTTCATAGATTTTTTAATAAGTCATTGTGAATACTTTAAACTTAAACTTTCAAATATGATTCATTCATTAAGTTGAAGTACTTGCTTAGAAATCCATACTACAAATAAGAAACTTTAAATTATTCCTCTCTATTAGACAAACTTTATACTCCTGCAAATTCTTAAAAGAGATACTCATGCATTTGAAGGGATTTTCTAGAAATGCGTTAGTTGTGTTAGGACTCTTCTGTGATGTTACTTTTTTGAATGAATCATTCGTTTTGTGCTTTATTTCTTTCAGCGAATGCCCAATCTCCCTCTTTGGCTTTCATTCTTCCCAGTCTTACTCTAGATATTCGAAGAAAAAGAAAAAACAGTATGCCGAAAAAGATCGCAAAGAAGAAAACAATTGTTACAATTTTTCGATTTGAGCTTGAGGGAGATGACAGTATCGTTGCTAACAGCTTGATCGTATAAATTCGATGTTGGATCAAGCAACTAAGAGAAAGATAATTAAAAAAATGAAGATGGTTAGTTCATTTTCAATGCTGGAAGGAAAAGATTGAAAACTATTGGGTCACAAAATGATAATCTTTCCAAGGAAGATAATCACCAAAAAAAAAATCATACCCTGTCACCTAGATAGAGTCTCATATCAGTGTTAGGTACTTTATAAAACGGGACTAAGTTTCTGCGGAGACTTTCAATTGAATCGGTTGTCCTGCAGACTAAAAATATTGTTGTTTGTTCCCTTTTCACGCGGACTTAGATTGAATCCATCAGCTTAGATTTTGATATTGAGATGCTTGTTTTGTTTCAGTTTCAAATAAACAAAAAATAAGAGAGCAAAAAGAATTGATTGAAATGTGTTAATTTAAGATGCTTTTCAGCTTTGTTTTCTTTTCAAAACACATAGGGGAAATTAAATGAAAGATTCCCAAGAGTTTTTAATTAGATCTTAAACGAACATGAGTAAATGGATGCATTGATAGGTTTGTTTTGAGGGGAAAATGAGAGATCGAAATGAAAGGGAGGGAGAGAGGGAAGGGTATGCTAATTTATTGCTTCGAAATCTTGAATAAAAATAAAGAACAAGAGAAGAAAAGAAAAGGTTTTGATTTTTCAATACAAACAAGAAAGAGAGAATAAGAATAAAAAAAGTCAAATTAGACAAAGAGAAAGAGAGAGACATGTTCAGAGGACTTTCGAAGGTTATCTAGCAGAGCAGATACGCTGCCACAAGCAATCTCATGAAGAGTGGGTTGACCGCTGTTCCCCGAGCAAATCTAAACCAAGTGCAGAATATGCTCGAGGAGAACTTGAAGTACGATGCTTAGAAGTTCAACGATGAAGTTACAGTGCTTCAAAAAACCGATAGAATCTACAAGCCAACTTATTCGATCGAGTTCAACAGAGAAGGTGAGGTTCTAGTTTACTCCTGTGATCCTTTCAAGCACTCAACAATTTACTTCAAGTATCCTTATGTGTTCTATGAAGCTACTATTCCTCTATCCATCTGGGCATTCATTTACAACGTAACAACAACAAAGAAGCAAAAACAATAAATAAACAATTTTACTAATGAAATGTGATTGCTTTAGTAAGTATTTTGGTTATTTCTTCCAACATTTGACTAAAAATCTGTGATATTTTTTTCACTTTTTCATTTTCCTTTTTTTGAATCATACTTTTAATCCCCACAGCCATTTGAGCTCACCAAGAACGAAGTGAACATGCTTCTTGTGCTGCCTAACATTGCTTGGATTCCTAGAATGTGGTACTGGCGATCTTTGCAGTATAAAATCTGCAAACTCTATCTTCTCAGAGGTGGTAAAGTCGCTAAGATCGAAACTCAGTCGTTGAGTGGTGATAAATTCACTTCTTGGGTCGAAACCTACTAGTTCAACCCCCTCACTGCTGACCAGCAAAACTTCGATAGCAGAGACAACGCAGAATTCCTCGCCGAAGAAGGCTAACTGAAATATGAACTCGGTGTGCAATGCGATAATCTGCAAGAAATGGGTACAGTCTCCCAAGATATCGTCATTAATTTCATGAAAGAAGGCACTGTCCACCATCCTGAGCTCTTCGAAGCCATCGTGAAAGGATACAACATTGACACTTCTGATTACACCATCAACACTGCTCATAACCTCAGAGTCAGAGAAGGAGATCACAATAATTGATATTTCTCTAAGTCAAACACACACACGCACAACATATAACAGCATACATTTGTTTGTTCTTTTTGCACACAGAAACATATCCATTCAAACAATCAAATACATAAATCATTTCATGGTTTTTCCTAGGGCATGTTCCAATATCCTCAAACTGACAAATAATAAATTTCCTGCTTCTTTTTTACATTTCATGATTTTTACCATTGCACCTTTGTAATCCAGACAAAGGTTCCTCTTTATTTTACTTTTTTAACATCTCCTTCATTAGAAAATTTTACGTATGTACTATTTGAATCGATCTGCATAGACCCTCGGTGGTTATGCAGAGGTGTTTATGTTTCTTCCATGCAGACAATTTTTCCATGATCCTTCGAGACTCTTCTTCACCGTCCATTGCTGGAGATAATCGATGATTCCAAGGAAATAAACTAAATTTGGATCTTATGAATTCACAAATGGTTAGAGTCTGCTGTAACTTGATGGGCAATTCCTCATGATCGCTTACATATCTAGATTACTGGGTTGTTGTTGTTGTTGCTGTTGGGATTCCATATTTTCAGCGTTATTGTTATCATTAGTGCCTTCCATGTAGCCCCCCATGTTGACTTTCAACACAAGTAAACTGTAATCCATGAATCCACATCCTGAGAGGAAATTGCAGTCAAATTCTAAGATCTAACTGACTTCGTTTAGTCGTTGTTGATTGGAATATATTTTCTGCTCTTCTTCGTCGAAATTCAAGTCCTTGAGGACAAGGTCCTTGATATTTCGATTATTTGTGTCCACATAGCGATTATGGGAGCTCCCTTTCAAATCGTATTTCCTTTCTATGTAGAAATTGTCGAACCCTATTGTGTTTAAAAAATGAAAAGAGGTTCAATTTGTAGATGATCTTCTTCTTGTATTTCCAGCTGCTGCTGTGTTTGTTTCTGCTATGACTTACCGTTAGCGATATGCTTCATGACGATAAGATGCTCTTGAGTACCTAAAGCTGACTATTGCTGGAATGTAAATATTCCATAGATTCGCGCAATAAACGATAACGGTTCTTATTCGAAATATTGCACAAATTTCTCTAACTTACTGAGAAGGATATCTAACTCTGTGGAGTTAATAGTCTTCATGAGTAGTTAATTATCAGAGGTAAAAAAGAAGAATTCTCCACCAGCTCCACCTTCGCCTTTGCCTGAAGCGTTTTTGATGGCATCTTCGTTAAGAGATACTCTCGTTGATTCACTGCAATTAATATCCGCTCTATCCTTATCACGAAGATATTTCATGACAATCGGCGAATGAGCCGTCATGCGCAATGAAAGCCATTCTTAATGTGCATCGATCATGTCACTCTCTAATAGACTCTCGTCTCTTTCGAGGTAATCCTCATCGGTTAGCTCAGATATCTTGGATTTTATGTCTTAGAGAGAACAAAGCAGTGAGTTGGAACAAATTGGTTTGTTAGATGAAAACAGAATAGTATTTGTACCTGATTCCATGGAGAACTGCGCGTTAATCCCTTCCAACATCAACGTTAGGCTCACTTATCGAAGGAATAGATTGTATTCTGCCAGATCCTTGAATCTACGCTGACTGCCTGGACCTACAAAAACAACAAAAAAATAATCATTTTTTACAATATTTCAACTATTTTGCATTCTTTATTTACGTTCCTAATCATTAGAGGTATTGAGAAATTGTTATTGTGTCATTGAATTCTCATTGCTATTTTCCTGCTATTACTGTTTCTCACTGTTGGAGCTAGTTAAATTCGCAATAAACGGTATGCCCTTGAATTAAATACCCTTCACAGGCTGCAATAACATTGCAACTTTCTTTCTTAAAATTGGATCTCGAAACCTCAGCAAAGACAGCAAAAACGGTGAGAGCAATTTCAAGAAGTTCGTTACTGTTAGGAACAGATTCAGCCCAGGGTTGTGGAACGCATAGCAATTCAGACCAACTATCAAGTTAGTTAGCCCGAAGAGCATGTAAATCACTGAAGTTATTGCGATGTACTTAAAGTAAATACTGAATTCCGCTCGTTTGTTGTGTGCCCTGTGCTTCGGATCAGGTAAAGATTTCGTGAATTGCCTTCGCATGTACATCCCGAGAAACAAATATAAAAAACCAATCAGTGGGCCGGAGACATAAAACAGCTTGTTAGATGTGTAGGAACATGTTCCGAAGATGCTCAGACCAGATTATCCGCTGATTTCAAAGCCAATTAAAATGCCTACAGCGGAGAGTACCATAAGCCAATGCCACATTTTGGTGTTCGGAGAATATCCCTTGAGACTGTGCTTGAGAGATGACGATACATACCAATTTAGTAGGAAATTATATGCAAAATCAAGGATTCCTGTTGGTATGCTGAAGACGCTGTTGAAGATGCAAAAATCACCTCTCGACAAGGGTGCTTCTCCGCCTTCAGCAACAGCATAAATGCTGCTGATCAGCCAGTGGACATTCAGTGCAAATTCGCAGAGAGAAATAGCCAGGAGTAAGTCACCAGGGGAATTCCTTGTCCCTGGATATTTGAAGAATGTCAGGATTATTAGACTCGTTGCGATAATTGTGATAGGGCATATGGAAATGTACATGTACCTATCGATTTCATGAAGGATAAGCACACCAGGAGGAGGGTTTCCTTCTTTAGAGCAGTCGTAAAGATGTTCTTACGTGTAATCCAAGAATTCAAACGAGTAAATAGGGAGAATGAGACTGGATAAAAGAAGCAACCATGCAAGCCATTTCGATTGTTTGAAGAAGAGGAACTTCATTTCTACTACGAAACTAAAATGTATTCTATGCAAGCTTGAATTTCAGTGTGTTATTTTCTTCTTTTTTTGTAATCAAACCTATTAGGTAATGATGTCGATTCTGGCGATCTTTAGATTTGTTGAAAAACTGCTACTCTTTGCTGCTTCTAATAGTTCTTAAAATAAAAAAAGGAAATCTAATCTTTCGCAAAATCTTGATCTTTTTTCTTTCGGGGAGGAGGGGGGGGGGGGGGGGGGGTTTAAAATATTTAATTTTGTTGGTAGGTTATCAGGGGTATCCCCAAGCAGAATTACAGCTTATTATTCCCTCTTTCTTGCTTACATATTGAAACTCTTTATTATCTCCACAAAAAATATGCAAATTCGTCCTCACACCTGGCCTCCCCCAGAAAGCAATTGTTTGGTGTTTTTGTTATTACTTTGTTCTTTATTACGTAATCTGTGTAATTTATCTTCCATAAATATCAATAAATTTGAAATATTGCAATTATTTTATGAGAAATCCCTTCTTTTTCGATGAAAATATCCAGTGCTGATTGGAATTTGATTGTCTTGTTAGACATTGAGCAGAAATAAAAGTAAACTTATTTGGGATGGTTGTTAAGACAGATAGATATAAAATAGGGTTTCTCTTTATCTACAAGAGTCAGAAGTATGTGCTGACTTGAGTTTATACAAGGGAATTTATGGCAAATATTGATTAGCCTAAGACAAATGCACTACCTATTACTCGCATGGAAGGGCTAACTATTAATTCAAAACAAACAATAAAGGGTTAATAAATCAATAGATTTCTTGATTTTGGTTGTTGTAATATCGAAATGTCTCATGATGTATGCATAATCTATTAATTTACTGAAAATTGCAGAGCACAGAGCGAGATTTAGTGATTTTAAAGTATTTTCTAATGCAGGGAAGGTTAGATCTGGAAGTTTATTGTAAGGAATGAGTTCTTCGGTAGAGGAGAGGGCATATTTGATGGCTAGATCAATTGAAAAATAAGAGAGAAAAGGTAAGAGATATAGCTGCCAATGAGAGGAGGATTGGATTAGTTTTGAATGCAATTGCACTTTCTCATATTGGTAGATGTAATAAGCATATTTCTCATATTTCTAGCGATAAACCTAACAAGGAAGAGCGAAAATAAAAAACCTAATAAGAATTCTAATGGAAAACTTATAAAAATGTGTTGTTTTTTTAGATCTATATTCATTTGTAATTTGCTGTTTGTTTTATGTAGGATTTCTTGCTCCTTTCATCCTTTACAAAATTCTAAAGGACAGTGTTTCGGGTGAACAGTGCTGCACTCGAGAAAGCAATGAATTTTGCAATGTTGCTGAAGCCTTCATTGAGAAGATTCTTTGAGTTAATTTAGTGTCGAGCAGAAAGTAAACTTTGATGATCTAGCATCTCTTCTAACTCAGATTACTTTATCGCATCTTAGTTCTGCTTAGCTTTCATAAACCGTCCATTCATTTTACGTCTAAAATACTCAGATTCTTCTGTATCGCTGTAGTAGTTGCTTGTGTTTTTGGTATTGTTTGGATTTCTAAAAATTGTAGATTTCTGAATTAAATTGAAAGTTAATCAGGGATCAAAAAAGAAGATTCCATAAGGATAATCAAAAAAGATGAGTTATTGTTTGAGAAAGTAATGGATGAAAAAGCAATTAAAAAGCAAAAGAAAGAAAATGATAAATACTTGAAATTGTTTGCAAAGAAAAGAGATAATTGATAAAGATAAAATTTCTTCACAAAATGGCATGATCCTTCGTTTTTTTATTATTATTTCATTAATATTCCTAAATAATAAATGGCTTAACTTCTCCATAGCTGGACGATCCAGTAAATGAATAGTTAGCTTTATAAAATGAGAGTAGTTTATCAGCATTACTTTCACAAGGCTCATCCTTTTTTTAATTCCTTTGTCTGTATTAAAATGCGTGAAAACTAAGCATTCTGAGAATTTCTTCACTTGCACTTGAATTTGAAGTTTCACTT
>Ga0302271_10001886_pt1 | contig 19542 bp, 19 predicted proteins | sample III_Bog_N1_1_FD_198767 | JGI IMG/M metagenome (GOLD analysis project Ga0302271, IMG submission 198767) | Peat permafrost microbial communities from Stordalen Mire near Abisko, Sweden - III_Bog_N1_1 | ecosystem: Environmental > Terrestrial > Soil > Wetlands > Peat | place: Sweden: Abisko...
ATTCCCGGTCGATACCTCCATAAGAACAGCGCATCCATGATCAGCATTATTTTTTCTGAGTTGATTCCGGAGGGCTGATGTTGCAACATCCTGCAGATAGAGATCCAGTGTAGTAACAACATCATTCCCGTCTTGTGAGTCAACGCTGTTTGGTCCATCGACAATAATCCAGTCACCTCCTGTAAGCCGTTGTTTGACTGCAACACCATTTTTGCCGGCCAGATCTTTATCAAATGCTCCCTCTACTCCAACTTCATTGCCTTCACTTCCCAGATTAAGATAACCGATGGTCCTTAATGCCAGATCACTATTTGGAAGGATCCTCCTGTTATCAGCCTGGGCAACCATACCTCCTTTATACTGACCCTCCCTGAATATTGGTAGTTCTTTTAGTTTCTTAAGAGTTTCAAAGTTGACTTTCCTTTGAATCAGGAAATAGCGGTCGCCTTTTTTTCTGGCCTCTGTTATAGCTGATTTCCAGCCTGCTGCAGATCTTTCACCTAATAACTGGGCCAGACCTGCTGATAATCCGTTTATACCATCCGCCCACGTGGAAGATGACATTCCGCTACTTCTTGTGTCCATGTAAATGGTGTAGTATGGGATTGAACTTGCAAGAAGGCGACCATCGCTGGTAAGTATATCACCCCTGTTAGCAGGCATCTCGGCGGTCTTATATACATATTTCTCACTCATATCAGCCCATTTGGTACGCTGAACATATTGCAGAATAAGGATACGTACGAGTAATGCGACTGCAAGTAATGCTATTGCAATATATACCAGTCCGCCACGCCATACTATTTCATCCCTTGCTGCCATATCCTTTACTTCCTGCTGACCAATAGTTTATAGGGAGGAGTCTTCAGCTCTTCGAGGTTCAGTCCCTTTTCTCTTACCATACTGAATACTTCCGACTGCTTACTGATATCCATGAGAGCAGCTGATGTTGAAAGAGATTCAGCTCTCAGATCTTTTACCTCTCTCGAAAGCCTTGTCGATTCCCTTGTTATTTTTTCAGCATGAAACCTGTTTCCAATATATATTGCAGATAGAAGTGTTATCAATGAAACATACCCGAGATTTTTAAGTATGATTTTTTCTGAAACCATGCTCCCGCTCAGAAGTTCCTTAATAATACTTCCGGGCTTTATCTGTTTATTACCGGGTTCCTTAATATTTTCCTTTTTCTCTTCCATTTGTCAGATCTTTTCTGCTATTCTCAGCCTTGCGCTTCTTGCTCTGTTATTTTTAGAGATCTCATCATCGCCGGGAGTTGTTCCTTTCCTGTTAATAATTCTAAAAGGAGTTTCTGCATTCCCGTAAAAGTCTTTTTTCTCTTCTCCTTCAAAGTTGCCTGTCTTCATGAAGTTTTTTACCACTCTGTCTTCAAGAGAGTGGTAACTGATTACAACAAGTCTCCCTCCTGAATTTAATACTGAGAGTGCCTGTTCAAGCATCTCCTGCAGATAATCTATCTCGTGATTTACAGCTATCCTTAAAGACTGAAATAATTTTGCATAGAATTTATGTTCCTGACGGAATGGTGCAAGATTTCCGACAGCATTTATAATATCGTTAACCGTAGTCATTGGTTTTGCGACTCTTGCTTTAACTATTTCCCTGGCAATTCTTCTTGAATTAGCCAAATCACCATACCTGTAAAAAATATCTGCAAGAGCTGACTCCTCCATTGTATTAAGCAGATTAGCCGCAGTTACGGCTCCGGTTTTATTCATCCTCATATCGAGAGAGGCATCCTGCCTGAAAGTGAATCCTCTTCCCGGTTCATCAAACTGATGAAATGAGACACCAAGGTCAGCAATCAATCCATCAATTGATTTTATGTCATTGAACAGAAGATTATTTCTGAGGAATCTGAAATTCTGGTTTAGGAATATAAAATTTTTATCAGAAGGAATATTCATTCCGGCATCCTCATCCTGATCAAATGCGATAAGTTTCCCGTGTTTAAGATGGTTAAGAATTTCCATTGAGTGCCCTCCTCCTCCGAATGTTACGTCGACATAAATCCCGTCAGGCTTTATTTTCAGTCCTTCAATACTCTCTTTGAGCAGTGCGGGAATATGGTAAACCATTATATTTCAGTCTCATTTAAACTCCCACCCAACAGTTTCTCAGCAAGGTTGGCAAAATCCTCGGCAGGCATATCGATTTTATCATAAATATCCGCTGCCCATATCTCAATCCTTCCATCCTGTCCTGCGAGAACGACATCCCTTTCAGCCCCGATCAGATCCATTAATCTTTTCGGTACAAGAATGCGGTTGTTATTATCAAGCGATAGGTCTGCGGTCCCTTTAAAAAAATTTCTCAGGAACATATTTTGTTCCCGGTTATATGGATTGACTTTCTTTCTTATCTTGTCAAGCTGCCTGTTCCAGTCTTCAATTGCATATAGTACCAGGCAATTTTCGAAAATATCTTTCCGCACCACAAAATGATCCTGTGCATCAGAAGGCATCTGCTTCTTAAATGCCATCGGAAGAATTATTCTTCCTTTAACATCTACTTTGCATGTGTAATCACCTATGAATGTGGCCATCCTCGCTTTTATCAATTAAAAGGTAAAAATAATAAAATAATATCCACTTTACTCCACATAGCCCCACTATTTTTATTTTTTGTTAATAACTTTTGGAGAGGAAATTGTAGGTGTCTGATGAAAAACTGAATCTTTTTAGACGCCTTAGGCGTCTAATCCCAATAGCCACAGTAACGTCTGTGGAAGAAGATACTGTGTTCAACTACGACACCGGAGGTGTCGAATTGCATTTTCTCGATGACTTTTTTGTTTCACAAATCGCCTCAATATCAATATCATAATTTAAAATTTAAATAAAGTGCATTCCCCCTTGAATCTTCTTCAACCACCTCCGGGGTTGATAGAGGAATGTTACACTATACCCCAAACGCTACCGGGGTTATTGGAATTAAATGCCTCCGGCATAAAGGATTTTATTAAATATCTCATTTCAATCTAAAGCTTATTTTTTTGGTAAATTTGAGCCCTCTTCCTTTATTAAAAACCGCCTGGAATATGGATAGTGGATCAGAAAATACTGAAAATCAGAAAATAGATGTCGAAAACGTCCTCTCTTCGAAAAATCCGGCGCTTGCAAAGGCCATACCTGGTTTTGTAATAAATTATCTGAAAAGGATAGTTCATCAGAATGAATTAAACGAATTCCTGGGAAAATGGGGCCACCTGAGAGACGCTGAATTAATTGCGGCAGGATTAAAACATTTCGACATTAAATTCAAGGTCATAGGAAGCGAAAATATCCCGGAATCAGGCAGGTTTATATTTGTTTCAAACCATCCGCTCGGAGGACTTGACGGACTGGTATTTATATATGAATTATCAAAACACTTCCACGACATTAAATTCCCTGTAAACGATATTCTTACCAGCATCAGAAATCTTTCAGGCATCTTTCTTCCTGTAAACAAACACGGAGCTCAGGCAAAGGATGCTGCCATTAAAATTGAGGATGCATATTCTTCCGATAGCCAGATCCTGTATTTCCCGGCTGGTTTATGTTCAAGAAAAAAACGTGGAATAATTAAAGACTTGCAATGGCATAAAAGTTTCATATCCAAGTCAATACAGCATAAGAGAGATATTGTTCCGGCATTCTTTTCAGGCCATAATTCTAATTTTTTCTACAATCTCGCCAATGTCAGGAAGCTGCTGGGAATTAAGGCAAATATTGAAATGCTATATCTGGCTGATGAGATGTTCAGACAAAAAGATAAAGAGATCAGTCTGGTTTTTGGTAAACCCATAACCTGGGAAACATTTGATAAAACCCGATCTGCATTGGAATGGGCTGATTGGGTAAGGTCAAAGTCATATGAACTGGAATCATTTATTTCCTGATAACCATTAAACAAAAAAAAAGAGTAAATTGCGTAGGATTTTGTGAAGACAATATCCTATATATATCACTCCCTTTTTTTAATATTGAATGAAACCAGTTGTTGACCAGTTACCGAAGGATCAGATTATTGCTGAACTGACTAGTGATAAGCTTCTCCGAAAGACTAATAATGGCAACAATGAAGTTTATTTATTTGATAATAATAATTCTCCTGCCCTTATGCAGGAAGTAGGCAGGGTAAGAGAACTTACATTCAGACATGCCGGAGGCGGTACAGGAAAGGAGATCGATATTGACGAATTTGACACCGCACAGGTTGATCCACAGAAACAGCTTATTGTATGGGATCCTGAAAACCAGGAGATAATTGGCGGATATCGTTTCTATTTTCCTGAAAAAGGATGTACAGATTGTGATATTACAAAACTCGCATCGTCATCATATTTCCACTTCTCTGATAAGTTCCTTCATAAATATTATCCGCACCTTATGGAACTTGGCAGGTCTTTTGTTCATCCCGATTATCAGTCGCGTTCCATGGGAAGGAAAAGCCTTTTTGCCCTTGATAATCTGTGGGACGGACTCGGGGCAGTAATTATTGATAATCATCATCTTAAATACCTTTTCGGAAAGGTGACCATGTATCCGCATTTCCATCAGAAAGCCAGAAACATGATCCTTTATTTTCTGAAGAGACATTTCGACGACCCTGACGGTCTCGTTACTCCAATTGACCCCGCCAATATAAATCTGAATACTGAGGAAATGAAAAAGATCTTCAAGAGGTGGGGATGGAGAAGATATAAAGATAACTATAAGATACTATCAAGGGAGGTCAGAAACCTTGGAGAAACCATACCTCCTCTTATTAATGCCTATATGAATTTATCTCCCACAATGAGAACTTTCGGCACCTTCATAAATCACAAATTCGGGGATGTCGAGGAGACCGGGATAATGATCACTCTAAGGGATATTTACGTTGAAAAGATTAACAGGCATCTCGCGTCTTATAAAAAAGATTTTGAAATCACATGGTTTTCACACGAGAATCAATAAGCCCTTACATTTCGTCCTTCAATATAGTTAATGAAAGACTGGTTTACTACCTTATTGCCTCCGGGAGTAGGGTAATTGCCTGTAAAATACCAGTCACCCAAATGTCCGGGACAAGCTTCATGCAGTCCTTCAATTGACTGAAATACAATTCTTACTTCCGATTTAATTTCGTCTGATTTAAGCATCGATGATATTTTCGCCGATATCTCTTCTGTAGAGAAAGGCTTATAGATTTCCCTTACAAGGTTTTTCATCTCTTCAACAGGTTTCTTTAGTTCAGACAATGCTGCTTCATAGACAGACTGAATTATTGATTCTTTCCCTGTATCTTTTAATAGCTCAATGGCGGCTTTAAATGCTATAAAATCACCAAGTTTTGCCATATCAATTCCATAACAATCGGGATATCTCAGCTGTGGTGAAGAAGATACCACAACTATCTTTTTCGGATCAAGTTTATCGAGTATTCTGATAATGCTTTTCTTCAGAGTTGTACCCCGCACAATTGAATCGTCAATAACAACCAGGTTATCCACATCCCTGCGGATTACACCATAGGTAACATCATAAATATGACCGACAAGATCATCCCTGCTGGTATCTTCCGTTATGAATGTCCGCAGTTTTGCATCCTTTACAGCTATTTTTTCAACCCTTGGCCGCTGATTAATAATCTTCTCAAGCTCTTCTCTGCTTAAGTATTTACCCCTGTTAAGGATATGATCAATTTTCACCTGGTTGAGATAATTCTCAACTCCTTTTATCAATCCGTAAAATGCGCTCTCAGCGGTATTGGGAATATAAGAAAACACTGTATGATCAAGATCATAATCAACAGTCTTAAGAACACTATCGGCAAGCAGTTCTCCAAGTTTTTTCCTTTCCCTGTATATTGCTTTATCTGTCCCCCTTGAGAAATAAATCCGTTCAAATGAGCATTTTCTGGGTTCAGTTTCTTCCCTGATCTTTTCAACGGTTGTTTCACCCGAAGCCTTGATAATTATAGCGCTGGCAGGAGGAAGTTCAATGACGTTGTCGGTTCTGACATTAAAGATAGTCTGGATTACCGGCCTTTCAGAAGCAACTACAACTACCTCATCATCAATATAATAATATGCAGGTCGTATTCCTGCAGGATCTCTCATTACAAAAGCATCACCATGGCCAACCATTCCAGCCATTGCATAGCCGCCATCCCAGTTACGGCTTGCTTTTTTGAGGATTGAGGTCACATCGAGGTTTTTCTCAATCATAGGAGATATTTCTTTCTTCGAGAACCCTTCATCTTTAAATTTTCTGAATAGTCTTTCGTTTTCCTCATCGAGCCGGTGTCCGACATTTTCGAGAATTGTAACAGTATCTGAAAAATCCACAGGATTCTGCCCTAACTCAACCAGACTGCTGAAAACTTCTCCGACATTTGTAAGGTTGAAATTACCAGCCATAACAAGGTTTTTGGATCTCCAGTTATTTTCACGGCTCACAGGATGCACATAGTCAATATTATAATTTCCATAGGTGCCATATCTCAGGTGTCCCAGGTAGATATCGCAGGCAAAGGGAACATTTTCTTTAATAAAATCCGGATTCTTAAAACCTTCAGGATTTAAACTGGTGAGAGTATCGATATCCTGATAGATCAGGCCAAAAACTTCTTTAATAGGATTTGCTTTGTTGGATCTCTGCCTGAATATATACCTGTTTCCCGGTGGAACATCAAGTTTAATACCTGCGATACCTGCACCATCCTGTCCCCTGTTATGCTGTTTTTCCATCATCAGGTACATCTTCTGAAGACCATAACTCCATGTACCATATTTTTCAATATAATATTCCATCGGCTTACGCAATCTTAACATTGCAATGCCGCATTCGTGTTTGATGTTATCGCTCATAATTATTTAGTATTCAGATCCGGGAGATTTATAATATCGGGAACGAGATCTGCATTTGGAAACTTCTTGCTTATAATTAAATATAGCCTTGTTGCTTCGGTTCTTGATCTGAAGTTGCCCACCCTTACTTTATAATATCCGGGTTCGGCAAATAATAAATATGAAATAATGTCGGGAAACTGGCTCATGAATTCAGTTCTGACCTTAGCTGATTCTTCCCTGGCATTCCTGTTGGAACTGTTGTATATCTGAATCCTGAATCCTTCAATTCCGGAGTAGCCGTTTTTTTCTTCCAGCTTTTGATTAGCAAGAATGTATCTGCTTATGAGTGTATCCAAAGCCGGATCCTGGATGATATTAAGTTGGCCAGAGCCCGGGTTGTCACTCTTTTTTTTAAAAAGATCTGATGAACTGACTACAGACTGCGAACACACAATCGCGGTCGAAAAACCCAGAAAAAGCATTACCAAAAAAAGTTTTCTGATCATTTTGCAAAGGTAGCAAAAATTTCTATCCCAATTCTGCTGCCAGTTCGTCTGTCATTTCAAGATTATGATATACAAACTGGATATCATCGTCATCTTCAAGGGTATCGATAAGCCTCAGGACTTTTCTGGCAGAATCGAGATCGAGCTTTTTAGTATCGTTCGGAATCCTCTTGAGTCCTGCTTCTTCAGGTTCTATACCAAGTTCATTAAGCTTTCTGTTCACGTTCCCGAAATCTTCTTTGGCACAGGTAACGGTAAGCATATCGCCATAAACTTCAAAATCTTCGGCACCAGCATCGATCATCTCAAGTTCAACATCTTCAAGAGTCAGCCCATCATTTTTTATTGTAAAAATCCCTTTTCTTTCAAACAGGAAAGTCAGAGATCCGTTTGTTCCCAGATTACCTCCGTGCTTATTGAAAGCCGATCTGACTGATGCTACTGTTCTGTTATTGTTATCAGTCAGACATTCAACAAATACAGCAACACCGCAAGGTCCGTAACCCTCAAATGAAGTTTCTATAAAACTTTCAGCATCAGCTCCGGTTGCCTTTTTAATTGCCCTGTCAATATTATCTTTAGGCATATTGGCTCCTTTTGCATTCTGAACAGCAAGTCTGAGTCGAGCATTAGCTTCGGCATCACCACCACCCTCTTTTGCCGCAATTATAATCTCCTTGATAATTTTGGTAAATTTCTTTCCACGTTTAGCATCTATTGCCCCTTTTTTCCGCTTTATGGTTGACCACTTGCTATGTCCTGACATACTCTAGATTATTATTATACAGATTGCAAAATTAAATAATTCTTTCAAACCTCGATCATACTTTATAGATTTGTGCAATCAAAGAAAGGCATCAGGCATCGGGCGTCAGGTTACAGGTTAGTACCTGTCGCCTGTAGCCTGCAGCCTGTAGCCCTTTACTAAATTTAGATGAGTTTGTAATGTCAAAGAAAGTATATATAGAGACTTACGGTTGCCAGATGAATGTTGCTGATAGTGAGGTTGTTTTATCAATTCTGTCTGAATCAGGATATGAATCTACTGAAAATATCAAAGATGCAGGATTAATATTAATAAATACCTGTTCAATACGCGACAACGCCGAACAACGGATCTGGGGCCGTCTTAAATCAATCAGCCATCTTAAAAAACAAAAAAATGACCTGAAAATCGGAATAATCGGATGTATGGCTGAAAGGTTGAAAGAGAAGCTGATTGAGACCGATCAGCTGGTTGATATAGTAGTCGGCCCCGATGCTTACAGGGATCTCCCTTTTCTCATTACTGAAGCAGAGTCGGGGCACAAAGCAGTAAATGTTCTGCTCTCCCGGGAAGAGACTTATGCTGATATTTCACCCGTTAGAATGGACAAGAACGGGGTCACCTCCTTTGTTTCAATAATGAGAGGCTGCAATAACATGTGTGCATATTGTGTTGTTCCTTATGTCAGGGGAGCTGAAAGAAGCAGGAATCCGGAGTCTGTTCTGAAGGAGGCAACAGATTTATATGACTCGGGTTACCGTGAAGTGACTCTGCTTGGCCAAAATGTTGATTCCTATAATTGGCAAAGCGAACAGGGTATTGTCGGTTTTCCTGAACTGCTGGAAAGAGTTGCCATGATAAATCCCCTTTTACGCGTGCGGTTTTCAACTTCCCACCCTAAAGATATTTCAGATCAGCTTCTTCATACTATAGCCAGCAATAACAATATATGCAAACATATTCATCTGCCCGCACAAAGCGGAAGCAGCAGAATTTTAAAGCTTATGAATCGGGAATATACAAGGGAATGGTATCTGGATCGCATCGATGCAATACATGCAATCATACCTGACTGTTCCTTATCTACCGACATGATAACCGGGTTTTGCACTGAAACGGAAGAAGATCATAAAGAATCTCTCTCTCTCATGGAAAGTGTGGGCTTTGATTTTGCTTACATGTTTAAATATAGTGAAAGACCTGGTACCCGTGCTGCCAGAAAATTAAAAGATGATGTGTCTGAATCAATAAAATCGGAAAGGTTGAGTGAGATGATTTCACTTCAAAACCGGCTTTCAGCTAAATCCAAAAAAAACGATGTTGGCATGGTCTTTGATGTTCTGATAGAAGGATTTTCTAAGAGATCTGCTGAATATTTATCAGGACGTACCACGCAAAATAAGGTTGTTGTCTTTCCCGGAGGTGAGTTTAACAGGGGAGAATATGTAAGGGTTTTAATTGAAAGGTGCACGTCTGCAACTCTGATAGGGAAGCATATTTAACTTCTGATTTATTTGCTCTTCTCTTCACAACTATGTAACTTGCATTCTTCTTTAGCCTGCATAATATGAAGTGGAGAATTTTTCTTGTTTTTACTGTTGTAATTTGCTTTTCGCAGTTTTCACACGGCCAAAATACTGTTAAAAAATCTGACAAGCTTGTTACTATCTCAGGCAAGGTATTGAACTTCGATAAAAAACCGGTCGAAGGAGCCGTTATTTATATTGATAATATAAAAACTACAAATGTTACGAAAAGCAATGGCTCCTTTAAAATAAAAGTCAGTCCTTCAGCCATTAATCTTGAAGTCCGTTCATCTGAATATGGATCTTCCGAAACAGAAATAAATGGGCAAACTTCTATTAATTTCATACTTAAAGGTTCTGATAGAGAGGTTTTAAAAAATGAAGCGACTAAAAAAGAAGCAAGGCTGCAGGATAGTATTAGAAAATCCTCCGGTACCAATGGAAAAAAGATGAATACTTATAACAACATTTACCAGATGATCAGGGCTGAAGTTAGTGGTGTTGTAGTAAGCGGAAGAAGTGTTCAGATCCGCCAGGGCCATTCATTCTATGGTAGCAGCGCACCACTTTTTACAATTAATGGAGTTATTGTCGAAAGTATAGATAATGTCAACCCGCTTGATGTAAGTTCCATCAAAGTACTGAAAGGTTCAGAATCAGCTATTTATGGAGTTCGTGGTTCTAATGGAGTAATCAGCATAACACTTAAAAACGGCACAGAAAAAGAAAATTAAACCTCCCGGATTTTATGAAAATATTGCAATGAGAATAAAGGTCATACTGTTTATATTGATATCTTTCCTGCCTGCTGCAATTTCTTCAGGACAAAAAAACAATAAAAAGATTCTTGTTACCGGATTAGTAACAGATGCCAGGCAAAGGCCACTGGTTGGAGCTTTGATACTAATCGACGGGAACAACACAAATGTAGTTACCAACAATAGCGGAATTTATAAGTTAAAGATAAGACCTGGTGCTGACTCAATAACAATAGTTACATTCACAAGCGGCATAAGCACGGTTGCGATAAATGGAAGAACCGAAATAAATTTCGTTCTTGGCGGATCGGAATTATCAAAAAACGATGTTCAGAATAAATCCCCAAATGATAAGCAAGTAGATGTCGGATATGGTAATGTAAGTCAGAATAATCTTCTGACACCGATAAGTACAATTGATGGAAGGAGCAGTAAATATGCCTCTTATAAAACCATCTACGAGATATTAAATGGGACTCCCGGTGTAATTGTAAAAGGGAACAGTGTTCAGATCCAGGGACAATCATCTTTTACGTCGGGAACTGAGCCGATATATGTTGTTGACGGCATTGTAGTGGAAACAGTTGATGGTATTTCTCCTTCAATGGTCGAAAGCATCAGTGTTCTTAAAGGGGCATCTGCCTCAATTTACGGTTCAAGGGGAGCCAATGGCGCAATTCTTATAACATTAATCAATGGTTCTCAAAGAGAAAAGAAATAGTTTTTTACCTAATATTTAAATAATGAAAATAAAATTTATTTTTCTGATCCTGTTATCGGCATTAACTATCAATAGTTTAAATGCACAAAAGAGCAACAAAAAAATAACTATAACAGGAACTGTGCTGAATTCTGATAAAGAACCGATCGTGAATGCCATCATCCTTATTGATGACGTGAAAACAAGTTCGATGACCGATGCTGCCGGGAAGTATAAAGTCAAGGTCAGAGCCGACGCAATGAAGATTGGATTTTTCACCTTTGGCCATGGTACATTTGAAGATTCTATTAAAGGAAGGACCCAGATTGACATAAATTTTGGAGTATCTAGAGCTCAGCAAACCACTGACCAGGATGTTGCTCCAGGAGAACAGGGAGTTAATACAGGTTATGGATTAGTCAAGAAGAAAAACCTCACGACCGATGTTAACAGTATTGATGGAACAAACAAGAAATATGCATCATACCATTCACTTAGTGAGTTGGTACAACGAGAGGGGGGGGCAGGTGTAAGGGTTAATGGTAATGCGGTTATAATCCAGGACTCAAAAGATCTGTTTGGAACTGTATATGCTCTTATCGTAGTTGATGGAGTTTATATGGATGGACTTCCTGATATCCAGCCTGCGCAAGTTAAGTCAATTGAGATACTCAAGAGTACAGCTGCTGCAATGTACGGATCGAGAGGCTATGGCGGAGCAGTCATTATAAAAACCAAGATTCAAAACGACTAAAAATACCTTTTTGTTAAATTGCAGATTTGAACTTTTTAGTCTTGTTTTTGTTCTGTATTTATATATAAAGTCTTATTGAAATCGGATAATGAATTCCGGTGGTGATTGTTATTAGATACTTTTTCTTTTCTATATCGTGATTTGATTCGTCATATTAATAATTAAATGCCATGTGGAAAAAGATTCTCTTACTAATTGTCGCTGTTCTGTTAATGAACAGTTTATCAGCACAACAAAAACCTGGAAAGAGAATAGAAATAACAGGTACTGTGCTCGATGTCTATCACAGCCCTATCGCAAATGCTCTGATTCTGGTCGATGACAAAAAGACCAATTCTGTTACAGATGCCAGGGGAAATTTCAGGATCAAAGTCAAACCCACCGCATTAAAGATCGGGGTACTCACTTTTGGTAATGGTGTTTTTGAGGAAGAGATCATGGGACGGAGACTGATTAATTTCAATTTCAGTACCATTGTGAATCAGCCATCTGTTCCAAATTCGATTGATGGAGAGCAGGGAGTCTATACAGGCTATGGAATGGTTAAAAAGAAGAACCTGACAACCGATATCAATACAATAGATGGAACTGATAAAAAATACTCCACCTACTCTTCCATCACTGAAATGATACAAAGGGAAGTCTCGGGTGTTCGGCTTACAGGAGGCAATCTTATAATTCAGGATTCTCAGAATCTATATGGCTACATACCTCCGCTGATTGTCGTTGATGGAGTTTATATGGATCAATTACCTGACATACCTCCCGTTTCAGTTCGATCGATAGAAGTTCTGAAGGGTACATCAGCTGCAATTTACGGAACCAGAGGATTCGGAGGGGCAATCATTATTAAGACCAAAATGCAAAACGACTAATAGATTATTCTTGTTTTTTTGCACCTAAAATAAGTTGAAGTTCATCTAATTGCTTTTTAGATATCTGCGACGGTGTATCCAGCATTACATCGCGTCCGGAATTGTTTTTTGGGAATGCGATAAAATCGCGGATTGAATCCTGACCCCCGAACATTGCCACCCATCTGTCGAATCCGAAAGCAACTCCACCATGTGGGGGAGCACCATATTTGAAAGCGTTGAGAAGAAACCCGAATTGTTCTTCTGCCTCTTCATTGCTGAATCCAAGCACCTTGAACATAAGTTTCTGAACTTCTGCATCATGAATTCTTATTGAACCTCCTCCTATTTCAACTCCGTTTATTACCAGGTCGTATGCATTGGCCCTTACTTTTCCCGGTTCTGTTTCCATGAGATGAAGATCCTCCGGCACTGGTGAAGTGAAGGGATGATGCATCGCATAGAATCTCCTGGACTCTTCATCCCACTCGAGAAGCGGAAAATCCACGACCCACAAAGGAAAGAATCTGTCCCTCGTTCTTAAACCCAGTCTGTTTCCCATTTCAAGTCTTAGTTCTGAAAGAGCGGTTAGTGTTTTCTTCTTTTCTCCGGACAGTATAAGTAAAAGATCTCCCGGTTTTGCATCCATTATTACAGTCCATTTCTTAAGATCTTCAGGAGAATAAAACTTATCAACCGATGACTTTAGGGTTCCATCAGTATTATACCGTAAGTAAATTAATCCTTTTGCCCCAATCTGTGGCCTTTTCACAAAATCGGTAAGTTCATCAAGCTGTTTCCTGGTATATTCTGAACAACCTTCTGCACAAATACCACCTATATATTCTGAAGTGTCAAAGACAGAAAAACCATGGCCTTTAACAGATTCTGATAAATCAGTGAACTTCATTCCAAAACGAAGGTCAGGTTTATCTGAGCCATAGGACTCCATTGCCTCATTATACGGGAGCCTTAAAAATGGTTCACCGAATTCAATACCTTTAATCTGCCTGAAAAGGTATTTGGCAAGACCTTCAAAGGTATCAAGTATATCATTTCTCTCAACAAATGACATTTCACAGTCAATCTGCGAAAACTCAGGTTGTCTGTCAGCACGCAGATCTTCATCTCTGAAGCACTTGACAATCTGAAAATATTTATCAAATCCTGCAACCATAAGTAGCTGCTTTAAAGTCTGGGGAGATTGGGGCAATGCATAAAAGGTACCTGGTTGCATTCTTGAAGGTACAACAAAGTCACGTGCGCCCTCCGGAGTTGATTTAATTAATACCGGAGTTTCAACCTCTATAAAACCAATCGAATCCATATATTTTCTTACCTCCTGCGATACCCTGTGACGAAGTATTATGTTGCTTTTAACATTAGCTCTTCTGAGGTCAAGGTATCGGTATTTCATTCTTAACTCCTCCCCGCCATCTGTTTCTTCTTCAATTGTGAACGGTGGAATATCGCTCCTATTGAGGATTTTGAACTCCGCTACCTCTATCTCGATTTCGCCTGTACCCATTTTCAGGTTCTTGTTGCTCCTCTCTCTTACCTTTCCTTTTGCCTGCACGACAAATTCACGTCCTAGTTTTCGGGCTTGTTCACAAAGATCCCTGCTGGTTTCCATATTAAACACAAGCTGTGTTATACCATACCTGTCGCGTAGATCAACAAATGTCATTCCTCCCAGATCCCGTGATTTTTGAATCCAACCGCAAAGAATTACTTCCTCACCTGTATTTTTAATGTTTAACTCTCCACATGTGTTTGTCCTGTACATCTCTTGAATATTAAGTTTCAGCAAAAATAAGAATTTAAAATTAACCGTCAGACATGGTTTGGGTGAGAGATAATTTTAACAAATGGAGTTGATTTTGTCGATGCTTTTACTTGCCTGTTTATACTTGCCTAATATTCTGTAAGAACAAATTTAAAATTGAACTGTTTATAAACGAGAGAATGTGAATAAACAGAATTAAATTATTACCAGACATTTTCTGTATAATTAGCTTTCTCATTGTTCCTCCATTTGTTCGGACTTTATATCACATAATTCCATATTGCTGGTTTGAATCTGAATAGGTAAGGCTGAAATTTAAAATCAAATTGTAATGAATGAAAATCAATATGAACAAAGAATAAAAGAATTAGAACAAGTAATCAGTAATCTGACATCCCACTCCCTTGTATCCAGTCTGCAAAAAGAAATGTCATTCAGAAAAGCAATCGAAAATTCCATGCCAAGCGGTATTGCCGTAGTTGATAATAAGGGGAAGCAAGTATATGTAAATCCGTCCTTCTGCAAAATGCTTGGATGGTGCGAAGAAGAACTAATAGGAAAAACTCCTCCCTATATATATTGGGCTGAGAATGATATGGAAAACATAAATAATGCCTTACAGCAAACTCTTAATAACAATGCACCAAAAGAAGGATTTGACCTTGTCTTCCTCCATAAAGAAGGCAAACTGATCAATGTGAATGTCATTATTTCAGTCTTTATTCAGGAAAAAAACAAACCATATTTCTTAGCAAATGTTATAGATATCACTGGTCGCAAAAAGGCAGAGGAAGAAATAAGAAGATCGCAGTTACTTTTAACCTCCAGCATTGAGAGTCAGAAAGATACAATAATATTTTCTATTGATAAAAACTATCATTATTTGTATTATAACAAAGCTCATGCTGAGTCAATGAAGTTTGCATATAATAAAGAAGTTAATATCGGAATAAATTTTCTGGATTGTATTTCTTTAGACGACGACAGAAAGTTGTTAAAGGAAAGTATTGATCGTGCTCTCAAAGGTGAATCTCATTCACTGGTACAAACCTTTGGCGATACTAATGTTGCCTATTATGAAGTTTTTTTTAATCCAATCGGTAATGAAAAGGATAAGATTATTGGTTGTTCCAGCATGGCCAGAAACATCTCAGAGCGAAAAAAGGCAGAACAGTTACTTAAGGACAGTGAAACAAAATTTAAAGAGATAATTAACCAGATCAACGATATAATAGTTGTTTTTGACGAACAGGGGAAAATAATTGTATGGAATAGAGGCGCTGAACAATTTTGCGGATTAAAAGCCACTGAGACTTTGAACACCAAAATAGGGGATGTTCTATATCAACTTACGCCACCCCTATCTAAAGACAAAACAAGAATTGAAAATTTAATCCAGGGAATAGTGACACTTAAATCCCCCGAATTATTTAATCAAATCATTGATAGTGAAATTTTACCATTGAATTCTGAAAAAATAAGAAATATTCAAAGTATGGTATTTCCAATTGAACTGAACGAATATCATTTGTTTTGTACGGTTATCAGAGATGTTTCAGAGATAAAGCGATATGAAAAAGAAATACTCAGGATTAGCTCAGACAAAGACAAATTCTATTCCATTATTGCCCAATACCTGTATACGCCATTTAATTCATTCTATAACTTTACAAAATTACTGGCTGTTGAGATGGATTCCCTCCCAATCAAAGAACTTCAAAAGATGGCTGTGATGATGAGCAAATCAGCAACAAACCTCTACAGTCTTCTCGATAATATGCTTCAATGGACCAGAATGAATCAGGGGAAAATCACTTTCGAACCACAAAAACTGAATTTTAGAAGTATCAGTTACGAGGCTGTTTCAATTCTGAAACCAATTGCAGATTCAAAAAACATTAATATTAATCATTCCGTTCCCGATGAGTTAACTGTTTTTGCTGATATTTTTATGCTTAAAACCATATTGAGAAATCTCGTTTCCAATGCAATAAAATTTTCCAGTAATGAAGGTCAAATCTATATTTCTGCAAACGAAACGCCTTCTCAAATAACGATTTCAGTTTTGGACAACGGCTCTGGAATGACTCCCGAGTATCTGACAAAACTGTTCAATACTTCTGAAATTCATAAATCGTTGGATATGGCAGAGGAAAAGGGAGCAACTTTAGGGCTATTGCTCTGTAAAGAATTTGTGGAAAAACATGGCGGAAAAATCTGGGTTGAAAGTTCAAAAGGCAAGGGTAGCGAATTTAAATTTACTATGCCTTCTACGACCTAAGCTCTTAATGATATACATAATTGATTTAAAAAAGCCGAATCCTAATTTTCTTTTTATTTTTGGAGATCAAATTCAATCCAATGGCTCAAGGTAATAAAGAGCATTTTATGAGAGCGGCACTTTCTGAAGCTAAAGAAGCATTCGACAAACAGGAGGTTCCGGTAGGCGCCGTTATTGTATGTAACGAGATGATCATTGCCAGAGCTCATAATCTGACGGAAACATTGAAGGATCCGACAGCTCATGCAGAAATGCAGGCGATAACGGCTGCCACAAACTGGCTTGGAGGCAAATATCTTACAGATTGTACAATCTATGTTACTCTTGAACCATGCGCTATGTGTGCTGGAGCAATAGGCTGGAGCCAGGCTGCATCACTTGTTTATGGAGCATCAGATGAAAAGAAAGGATACAATACTATATCGCCTAAACTGCTTCATCCAAAAACGAGTGTTATTTCAGGGATTCTGGAAGAAGATTGCAGGGAACTGCTTAAAAAGTTCTTTAAGAAAAAAAGATGATCAGACTGAAGATTCCTCTCTTGTGAGGAAATGAACACACCTCTTTTCCCTTCTTTCGACCCATGGGAACCCATCCCCCAACCCCTCTTGATCCAATGAACTCACGCCCCCTCTTTACGAAGTAGAGAAGCGGACGACCGTTAAGAAATTGCCTTGAAGGCAATTTTAGGGAGAGCCTGCCCCTCAATAGCGGGGAGCGAGCCTGCAGGGCCGATAAAGGGGGCAAGTACGTCGTAACTAAAAAAGTATTAATTTTATATAAAATATTCGTTTATGACTTTTGATAACAGTAAAACAATAATAAGTATCAGAATAAAACTCTTCGGGGCAACAGTAGTATTATTGACTTACCTGGCTCTCGCATATGTAGCTAAGCTGATAAAGTTCCCTCTTCTGGGGATGAGTGATACCTCATGGACTATTATTCTTATTGGAATCTGGGTCATACTTGCTTTATTACCAATATTTCTTAATTACCAGTTTATAAGTTATTCCGACGAAGGGGAATTTCTGATTTTCAGATATTTTACTGCAGGAATTATTGGCGGAAAGAAGAACTCTGTAGAAATCAATAAAACAACTTTTTCAGGATATAAAAAAGAAACCAGGCTCTTTGGTCTTATTGAAAGCATTACTCTTTTCCAGAATTTTCAGCAGGGAGTTGCGAAGTATCCCCCGGTTTATATCAGTGCCCTCTCGCAGGCAGAGAAGGATAAAGTCATAAAATCGTTAAACATGTACTCACCTCAGGTGTGAAGGTTATCATCTGATAACATGAGATTTATCATTTTTAATGACTCTAAACTAAATCAATTTTGAATCACCAATTTAGAGACTATTTTATAACTAAAAATTAAAATAATGAATGTAGATAAAATCATGAACAACCTCGAAAAGAAGCACCCCGGTGAGGTTGAGTATTTACAGGCAGTGAGAGAGGTTCTGGAGTCAATTGAAGAGGTTTATAACGAAAACCCACAGTTTGAATCAGCTAACATAATTGAGAGGATTATTGAGCCTGACCGGGCTATTACCTTTAAAGTTCCATGGGTAGATGATGAAGGAAATGTAAAACTTAATCTCGGCTACCGTATTCAATTCAATAACGCAATAGGACCTTACAAAGGAGGTCTCAGATTTCACCCCAGCGTAAACCTTTCTATTCTTAAGTTTCTAGGATTTGAACAGATTTTCAAGAATGCGCTCACAACTCTTCCTATGGGAGGCGCCAAAGGCGGTTCTGATTTCGATCCGAAAGGAAAATCGAATGCCGAGGTAATGCGTTTCTGCCAGTCATTTATGCTTGAACTCTGGAAATACATTGGACCGGAAACAGATGTTCCGGCCGGTGATATCGGCGTTGGTGGACGTGAAATAGGTTTCTTATACGGTATGTATAAGAGACTTGCAGGTGAACATACTGGTGTTCTGACTGGAAAGGGAAGTAACTGGGGAGGTTCATTGGTCCGTCCGGAAGCCACCGGTTTTGGGTGTGTTTATTTTGCCAAAGAAATGCTTGCTACAAAAGGAGAATCATTCAAAGGAAAAAGAGTAGCTATCAGCGGTTTTGGGAATGTCGCCTGGGGTGCAGCTCTAAAGGCCACAGAATTAGGCGGGAAAGTTGTCACTATTTCAGGTCCCGATGGTTATGTATATGATCCTGAAGGTATTTCAGGAAAGAAAATAGAATATATGCTTGAGCTACGCGCTTCAAACGAAGACGTAGTAAAACCGTATTCCTATGCATTTGAAGGTGTTGAATTCCATGAAGGTAAACATCCGTGGGAAGTAAAGGTCGACATAGCTCTCCCATGTGCAACTCAGAATGAGCTGACCGGTGAAGATGCTCAAAAACTGATTGACAACGGTTGTATCTGTATTTGTGAAGGTGCAAATATGCCAAGTACACCTGAAGCAGTTGAGATCATTCAGAAAAATGGATTGCTGTTTGCTCCCGGAAAAGCATCAAATGCAGGGGGAGTTGCAACATCAGGGCTTGAAATGACACAAAACTCAATGAAACTTCGCTGGAACAGGCAGGAAGTTGATGACCGTCTTCATGAAATAATGTGTAATATCCATGGACAATGTGTTACTCATGGCAAAAGAGAAAATGGTTACGTTGATTATGTGAAAGGTGCAAATATTGCAGGATTCCTGAAGGTCGCAAATTCCATGCTCGATATGGGGGTTATCTAGGAACAGGCGTGAGGCATGAGGTGTGAGGAATAAGGTGAGAGGTGTGAGGA
>Ga0302271_10001887_pt1 | contig 19541 bp, 7 predicted proteins | sample III_Bog_N1_1_FD_198767 | JGI IMG/M metagenome (GOLD analysis project Ga0302271, IMG submission 198767) | Peat permafrost microbial communities from Stordalen Mire near Abisko, Sweden - III_Bog_N1_1 | ecosystem: Environmental > Terrestrial > Soil > Wetlands > Peat | place: Sweden: Abisko...
TCTCGTTGTCCCTTCAGCTGATTGACTTTTAAGTGAACTCCGCAGATGATATTTCGGGATTCTTTTGTAGAAACTTGATTGGTTTCACTGATCAGGTTAAATTCCAGGCATTCTTCAAGTTCTTAAGCACAAAGGGCTTTTTACTCAGATTACTATTAAGTTGTTTGAGTATCTACATCTCCTTTCATTGCTAAGGCCTTATCGCTGATTGAATCTTCTTTGGAAGTGAATTCATCTTTTCTTTTACGATCTTCAACGGAGTTAATTGAAGTAATTTTATTCTTTAATTCGATTTTTTCATTAGATTTTTCTTTAGGTGGTAGGCTAAAATTCGAAAGGGCCTACTATGTCTGCTGCGAATTGCGTGGACTTGGTATTGATAAATTGTTTGATTATTTTTATGTCTTAGATGTCTCGCCGCCCATCAATATTGATTTGGAAGTAATTAGGTATTTTTTTAGTAAAGATAAAAAGTTTATTTTTATTATTTTTTTGTTTTAATAACAATTTCTTTTCCCACCCTATGCTTTGAGCAGCTATTTTGATGGAGACGCATCAGACTTATTGATTCATTTTCTGACTAAATCCTACATAAAACTTATCTATTATTAGATATTCTTGTTATTTTTTGCCTTATTCGATCTTTAAAAAATACAAATAAAATGTAATTGATTGACAAAAAAGAACATTTTATTGTAACAATTAAGTCTAATTTCATTCATCGAAATCCACACCCAATGTCTTACTCCATGCTTAAGGATATTAGTTCTCTTCTTTTTACTAGTAAAATCTAAGCATCAAGCATCTAGGTTTTATTCCCCTGATTCTATATTCTTTTATTCAAAGATAATATTTTCTCAAAGTAATTATTAGACTTTCAAATAAATTCATCAGCGTTTATTCAAAGCAATCGATGGGATTTATTAAGACAACTAATTGATATTATGTTCAGGATCATCTATCTGTGTTTAGTACTTCTTAAAAAAAAATTTTTAGAATTCGATAATTTTTTTAAATGTAAATCTAATTAAACAAGTTCTCTCTGATTTGACCAATTTTTATCTTTTTTTCTGAATACCAAAATGATGCTTTGATTTTTTAGAAATATTATTGAAAAAAACATAAAACTAAGTTTGTTAATAAATACATTCTTTTTTCTGATAAATTCTATTTTTGATCCATCTACAATCCATTTTTAAAATATATTTGATTTTTAACTTATTATTTGCATATGCTCTCCTTAAAACTATGCACATCACAAAATATTTTAATGTACTCTTACATAATATTACGAATTTAAAAAATAAAAGCATCAGTGTTTATTCACAGCCATCGATGTGATTTATTAAGATAGCTAAGTGATTTTAAGCTAAGAACCTTCTATCTGCTGCTAGTATCTCTTTATCGATTCTTAGAACTCGAGTATCTCCTTCGATTGTTCAGTCAGATTATTATCAATATCTGCCAACTGTTTCTTTAATGAGTTTATGAGTGTTTTCTTTCCGTTTACTCTATTTTCTCTTTCAAAATCTACTTTCCGAGGAACATCGTGTGTTTTCAATGAAGCTAACTACTGATCTAAATTTGCTAATGACTCTGAGATCTTGGAGTTTTATTTCTTTAGTTACGATAAATAATTATTTTCTCTTTCATTATTGCTTATCAGAGTCTAATTTGCATCTAAAGCTGCCATCTTTTATTCATTTTTCTTCTTAATAGCTGCTTCAATTACTAACCTAGTGCTGTTATCATTGAAAAGTTATGGTAATTGAGACAGCCTTACAATTTCTTAGCAGTATTTGCCCTTCTAAGCCGTTGCTGTTGTTGATACAATATTTCTACTTTTGTAATGAATTTTCATGATTTCAATATCTCTCTTCATTCCAGCTAGCATTTCATCTATCGTTTATTTGATTTGATCATCTCTTTTCTTCTTTCCTTCAAAGTCCTCCTAGCAATCCTTTAACTTAGCTTTAATTTCCTTTCTAGACTATTCTTCTTTTCGTTCGACTTCAGCTATTTCACGTCTAAGCTCTTCTCTCCCTTTGAATATCTCCTTCAGTTCCTTTTATTTTTCTTAAAGTAACTGCATCCATTAGATTTATTCATGATCATCATCTTCCAAAGCATCTTAACTTTTATGTTTGCTGTTCTCCAACCCCTCAATAATTTAAATATCTATGTGCATCTATTCCATGTCATATTTGATTGACTGAATGTTTCGCTCAAGGATGAAGATGCTCTATTGAAGTTCTAGCTCTTATTAATTCTCTCTTCTCTCCAATTCACTCACTCGCTAGGATTCTCTACTCACTCTGCTTTCTATTTGTCTCAGCAATTGCTGATCAAGAAGCTGCTTTTCCTATCTGTTTTCTTCAGCTTCGCTCACTTGCAGCCACCGCCTGAACAAATGCAATTCAACATAAAGAAAGGCAACATTTATTGTATTGTTAAATTTCATAACAAAATGCAAACAAATATGAAGAATTTGCAAATCATAACATAATTTCTTTTTCTTCTAAAATTGTAATGCTGATTGCATCTATTGCCTTTATTTGCTTACTGTCCAGCTTGCTAGCACATAATTCTTTCCTCGTTTAGCAACCTATCTGCATTACTCTTGGAATCCAGCAGCTACTACTCCAAGACATGAATCTATGATTCTTCGGTTGAAACCGTCTTTTCAAGATCAACGAGCTATTGATTTTTGACTGCCAAGTCATACATAGCGCTCTCAACGTTATTCACCAACTCCATTAAGCGATTGTCATTCGTATCTTCATTTGCTCTTCTCATAAGAATTAATGAATTAATTAATAGGGAATTGGTATTAACAGAAATAATAATACCAGGCAACAACAAAAAAGTATATTTGACAACACAAATGTACTTTTAGGATATTTTATGTTGATCTGCACAATTCACTTTTAAAGCTATTCCTTTTTGTGTTTAATTTCTTTTTTTTTCGAATAAAATATGAGCAGGTTTTTAAGTTAAAACTTTCTTACATGTCTCAGCTTTCACAACATGTGAAAACACATAAGGGGGGGTTGGTCCCTCCAGCTTTCCACAAAAACTACATTAATATCCATCAAAATAACTCGATGAGCTTTAAAAATATTATTTTATTTTTTCTGTTTCCTCCTCCTTCTCCTCATCTTTTAGATTATATCATCCACATGCGCAAGGTTTGGAAGATTTATGCTTTGAATCTTTCGTTTCCGTTGCAGCGACAGTTAATTTCTAGGCTACTTGATGAGATTCTTCTTTCGGCTGTGGTTTGCTCTTGACCTGAGAATATATTTAATGGGCTAGTGACTCAAATGCTTATTGCACATTTTCCCCTGTCATCGCTGAAACTTCAAAGAATGGTATATTAAATTCTGCTGCAAGTTTGTTGCCCTCCGCTGTGGAGACAGCTTTATTTGGCAGATCAGATTTATTAGCGATTAGGACGATTTAGATTGATTCTTCAGAATTCTCTTTAATCTGTCTATGATAAAATACAATGAAAATCAACAAAACGCAAGATTAGGCATGATTCTTAAGATTACTTAACCCATCGTTGGATCCCTTAGAAAGCTTTGGCATTGTCAACCGAATACACCAAAGCAATTCCCATGGCACCCTTGTAAAGAGTTGACGCGAGAGTTTAAAAACGTTCTTAGCCAGCTGTATCCCAAAGCTGCATCTTAATCACATTCTCATCGATAGTCAATTGCTTCATCTTGAAGTCAATGCCTGAAGTTCAAATGCAAAATCAACTTAGAATGAGCCTAGAACATTAGATTTGCGTGATTTCATTTCAGCTTGGGTTATGCTTTGTGATATGATAAATGTTTGTAGGAAGATAAAACAAAAGAATAGAGAAATATTCTCCTCGCAAAGGGTGTTTTTAAGAATAACTCAAACTTACCAACTGTGGCGACATGTGATTATTGAAACTTCTTATCGCAGTACTGCAAGAGTAAGCAAGATTTTCCTACAGCCGAATCACCTAGGATAAGGATTTTGAACATTTAATGGGAAGGCTTCATATTAAGCGAAAGTTGATTTTTTGTGTTTCTTTTAATACTTGTGAAAGCTTGAGGGAGGGAGCAATATTACTTTTAAAGTTTATTTTTAAATTAATAGGTAGATATTTCTGATTTGAACTCTTCTGCTTGAATATTGTTCTGTTTTAAATGAAGAAAGAAGTGCTAAAAAAAGGATTTACAAAATGATGATATCAAATTGCTTAAACTCAAGAAGATGTTTGGAAAGAGAAAATTGCCTGATTTAATAATTTGAAAAATAATATTTAATTAAGAAAAAACTACAGATCATTAACTAAAAAAATTGATTAAGAAGAGAAGGCAGGAGAAAAATAGGATTCTTCTCCAAAGTAAGGAGTTGAAAAAGTTTTTTTTTTGTAAGTCATTGAATTGTTTGGATTATTCGAGTTATGAAAAGGAAAAAAGAAGAAAATGATAAATTGTTCACACATAAAAGTAAAAAGTTAAATGATTTGATCAAAGAAGCTAATCGTCGTTGAAAAAGCCGAGCATATTTTTATTTATTTTCTTTCTTTAAAACAATTCAATAGCGATACGAATTTGTAATATGTACCTTTTTAAACGAAGACAGTTATTGTCTGTGAATTGATCCATACCATAATAAGTTTTAGTATGAAATTAAAAGTGAAATCAATAAGGTCAATTGTAAATGTTCTCACGATCTCTTTTGAAAGTTAAGACGATATTATCTAGAAAAAATACACAATAAACAGCTGTTATGATGAGAAGCTAAGCTTCCTTTTATTTAAACTATTTGTGGAATTAAACCTTCTCAACGATTGTATCCTAAACTTGCTCCCTCCCCCACTTCACCTTTTTTATTCCTACAGGCTTACTACCCTCAGTTAAACAAAGTTTTTATCTTAATTTAAATCAAATCGTCCAGGTTACAAATCTTTGATTATTTCAAGGAGCTCCAATTTACTAGGAAAATCCTCAACATGGAAATTAATAGAAATTAATTCAGAAATACAAAAGAAAGAGAGTAGAGGGGAAATAATTGGGTTCTTTGAAGCACACACAAACAAATATACCTTATGAAGATATGAGACAATATGAAATAGATTGTTTTATGATTGACAAAATCATGAATGAAGCATTTTTTCAAGAAGAATTTTCTTTGCGCTTCGTAGGCTGGAAAGGCTACGATATTTCAGGGAGAAAGATAATATCAAGATTAAAGTTTTTTTGATGAAAGGATAAAGGATTTACTAGTCGGAATTGATGATAGATGGGACTATTCTTCTAACAGTAAGCTAGTTTAGGGCAGAGAGGGAATATCTTCATAGGAAAAAAGCATCCTCTTCTAAAAACCCTAGTTATGAATGATACATCCAATTTTCAATTTGCAAGTTTGGGAAAGAAGAGTTCTCCTCGAAAATATACCTTGAGCTGCTTTGCGAGCAGCCATTAAGAAAGTAATCATTTGCTTTGTTTGAGTTATTTGCTAGAGTAAAAAGAGGAGGAAAAGAAGAGCTTTGGATAGGTTAAGGAGAAGAAGACGGAAATGGGTTTGTAATGGGAGAAGGAGAGTAACTTCGTAATTATTATTATTATAACAAGTCCTATTGCTGGGGAATCACTGATTCTAGATTGAATTATTGAAATTCTCTCGAAATATTGGGAGTTTAAAAGTAATCTTAATAATTGCTCGTTTAGGTTTTAGCAGAGGAATAGCATTATATTTATTGAAAATTTTACTGCTGTTGCTGCTGTTTGGGGATCACCGTTTGAGAAAGTTTGGATGTTGGTGCTTGTTATTAATAAGATAGAATAGGTTAATTAACTGAATTCTACTGGCAAGGAAAAGGAAAAAGATGTTAATCATTGTTTAACTGACTTGAGGGGAAATTTAAGTTAGGAAAGTGATGTTCTTCATAAGGGCTAGAGTCACAAGAGTTCACTTTGCTATTACTTTAAATGCAGCTTAAGTTGCTGTTTGTCTGTTCATTTGAAGAAATGATTGGCTGAAAATGTGTTTCTTCTTTTAAGGTTTAATTAAAATCTGAAAATGATTGTGAGTTCGAACAAATTGGTGGGATTTCAGGCAAGGAAAGGGAATTTTTAAAAAATATATAGTCTTGATTCTCATTTTCATCTCTGCAGATCCTGATTGTATCTTCAGTTTTTCTCTTTTTTGTTGGTTCGTAATCAATTTTCACTTCTTGCTTGTGATGATTTTGGAGAATATCAACATAATCACATTTTTTTAGGTGAGTAATTTCTTTTTCGGAGATGATGCTATTTTAAGAATTTTTTTTCACATTTGACATTTTCTGGGTTTTTTTTGAAGAGTTTAGACTCGCTTTTGTTTTGAAAATATAAATGATATTTTCTTATCTCTTTGAAATCTGCAAAGGATCAACTTAGGTCATAGCAGGTTAAGATGAAGATGTGGTTTCTAGGTTGAAGTCTCTAGTATCATTAGCACAACCATCTTTTTTATTGCTAGCTAACTCAAGAATTATGTAAGGGGCAGTTTCTATTCTTTGCTAGAATTCATCTTTTTTATAGTTTAGTTTATCCTTTTCTAAGAGTCTTTCATTGAAGACATGAAACCATAATTCATACACTCCTTGAATGTTCAAGTAGTATGTGTGGTGCAACACCATTAGAGAGAATAGTCTTCTCCATTAAAGTGAAATCCATTCTTGGCATCCTTTTTCAATGGAATCAGATTTGTCGTCGTTTGCTAAGGTTACAAGAGCCTTTCTGTATTCTTCAAGAGACTTATGGAGTCTGTGCTCTTCAGCAAATCCTTTCATCTTCACAAAGCATTTCGGCATGGCATCATTCTAATACATAACCGAATACTTTTGAAATACCTATTTCCTTACTTACCTGCCACTGTATGTTTTGAAATGACGTTTCAAGGATTATTAAGTTGCATAATTCTCCAAGAAATAGTTATTCATAGAGTTCTAGAAGTGCTTATTCAGATATTGTCTCGATTGGATAACTTCGTCAAGGATAAACACAAGGTTCTCTTTAATTTGAGTAACAGTTGAAGGTAGCATCTTCTGAACAAAAAGATGGTTTGAGTTTTTATTGTTTTGGTTGATTGTTTTTGTGAGATTATTTTGGAAATAATTTATTATTAAATCCTGAGACTTGATTACTTGACTAGTAAAATAATGAAGTAGTCTGTCTAGCCCCAGCTTTAAGGTATTGATATTTATTATTTAAACCTGCATTCACTCATGGAAAAAGTAATCAATTTTTGAAAATGCTTTTCAGATTGATTTATTATTATCTCCAATAATCTAAGAGTTGTTTATCCATGCTGTTTGATAAGAAATATCTTGGTCGTAAAGCAGTTAGTTAATTTTTTTATTAATTTAAACGTTGATAATGGTATTTTTTTAAAAACAAAAAAATAATCTATTTGTTATTTCTCAATCTATATAAAAACCAAACAATCAATGTTTCAAAACGTATTTAGGATTTTATTCTCCTTAGACAAATGGCAGTTCTCGCTTCTACAAAGAAATCTTACTCAAATTAATCTCACAATCTTCTTTTTAGTTTGCTTTATTTAACTCCCAACTCTCTCGAAAATATCCCAATGAAACCAGGAAATCAGAAGAAATAATCAGAAAACGATATCTCCTTTTATTGAATTCTCATCTGACTTTATTGGGTTACATATTATCCCCACAAATTCAGAAAAAGAGCTTTTGACCCTCTTTGATTAGTCTTGCTACTATTAAAAATTAATTAGTTAAGATATCAGAGATTTCTTATTCGACTCATTTCACTTCACTTTTTTTCTGTCCGGTAAAAATTTCCAAATCTTTTGATTGGATCATTGTGGTAGCCTTAGTAATTTATGTGTTCATCAAGAGAGGTTATTTAGATTACATCAAGCAGGATTAATGCCCCAAAACTCCAGAACTGCTTTTAAATCAGTCCTATTATATCTGTTCAAAAACCAAATTATTCAAAGCTCGGTTATTTAACTTAGCGACTGGCTAAGAGTTAATCTTCTGCTCTAACTTTTATCTGATGTTATTATGATTTCCTTTTTATTTGAATAGGATAACTAATCATTTTCCTTATCATATTCGTTAATACTCTCATTTTTATAAACTCCCTGTAACACCTCATAGTTGATTTTTCCGATTGTAATCTCGAAGAATTCATCTTTCCCCTTATCTTTTGGCCATTTTTCTCTCCAATAATTTTTTATCTTTTTAACAGATTTCTTCACCTTCCAATCCGGAGAAAAATTAATGCTTCTCCAACTGTAAAAATTAAAAAATAACATCAGCAGGTAAAAGGGGTCAAAAAACCCTCTTAATTATTCTCAATCTTTTTGAGGATTTAGTTCATTCTTCGTATTTTCTAAGCTTTCTTGATTTTTGTTTGATAAATAGAATATTCTTTTTTATTTGAAACCATTCTTTTAATTTTGGTATTAAATAAATTAGGATGATTTGCTATTTTTTTCCATTTTGCAATTGAGTAAAAAGTAAAGTAATAATTTTTATCTGCGAATTTCAACCAATATTGCTTGTAATAACACTTAAAATTCTTTGAATTAATCAATCTTTAACAGTCCCAACCCATATTAAAATATTTCTATATACCTATCTAGATTAGTTAAATAACTATCAATGATTTTTGTATTTATTATCTGAAAAGTAAAAATTAAAAACTGATCTAGAAGTTATATTTCACTTTTTCCTCTTACCTATAAATTTAAATTTTATTTGAGAAGAAAGATTCATCAGATTTGTAAGGGCTGAATTTGAAATACTATGTGAAATTCACATCCGAACATTTTTAATTCAAGCCTGTTTTGAAATTACCTCAATTTACAATTTTACAGTTCCAAACACTGTCGAAAAAAAAATAAAGATTTAATCACTGAATGATTATCCCAAAATTTCTTTCTTCATGAGAAAGTGTTTGTTTTCAAAGAGTAAACGAATCAAGTAGATTACAGTTGGAGTTTGCATTGGGTATGGCTATCCTTTGAGATAATCTCTTGATTTTGATAAAAATGTGATTTTTTGAGAATCACTATGTGTTCCTATTTTGATTGTACGGAAAGAAAAAAAATCCATTGAGAGAACTATTTAATTTGTATTTTTTAACATAAGCTTGTCTGGATATGATGTTTGAATCTTTTAATCTTGTGGATTTGTTTCCTAACTCTTTTTGAAAAGCAATACTTTTCAGAGCATAAGTAATTAAAAGGAGAAGAAAAAGAAAGAATTTTGTATTTTTAATTAAACAACAAACATGTTGAAAACTCAACAGAAAAACAAATGAAAGTGAATAACACAAGATAAATAAAGTAAGAATTTCCTAAACTCCTTAAATAAATGAACAAAAAAGAAACAAAATTATCTGATTAGATTAGGTGAATGAATCTGAAGGATTGTGGAAAAAAGAGGGAATATCCACAGCCAACAAGAAATATTTGATAACTATTGAATTATGTTCATTTAAATTACGGATTCAAAATATCAAAAATCTTTAGAAAGTAACTGAAAAAACCAAGAACAAACATGAGGAATCATAATTGTTCCCTTTTAGTTATTTAATTTTTAATAATAATAATATTTCGTTATTCAAATCCAACACAAATTGTTTCTAAATAATTGTAAATCTCTACACAAAAACAATTAAAAAACTGTTGAATAATCCAATAAATTAATCATTCTTTGGTTGTGAATGGTGAAACACTCGGACTATTATCAATATCTTGATTGTTCGATGCTTTGTTTCCATTTTTAATATGCGCATTGCTGTCTTACTAAAATGTTGATGTCGAACCAACCACAGGCACAAGGGCGCAGTTCTGTTGAGTTGTATGATCAGAAGATTTATTATCTTTTTTAGCTTGATTCGAAGAATTAAAAACAATTTATGCTGAATTAAACTCTTGCGAAGGGTTCTATGAATATTGAGTCATTTAAACTGCTTAATATTGTGAGTCAAAAAGCTATTATTGTTATTGCTAGATTGATTCAGGAGAATAGTACTAAACAAACTGCTACGGAAAGTATTAAATACCTGATCTTTAAGCTAAAAATTACTGCTACTACTGTATTTATTATTGCTAGTAAAATTAAATACTTGGTGATTATTGTGGATAGAATTACATTGGAGAGGGCTAAGTAAAATATGGCACGGGGACATACTAAATCGCACCTGCTGATGTAGTTTATTGTTATTGCTAAGCACAAAATGGGATTTATGTAAGGAATTAAGGAGCTACTGGTTGAGGAAAGTATGGATACTATGGTTGCTATGGCAGAGAAGGATATTATGAAGGGTAGAATTAGCCAGGATGAACTAAAAGAGTTGGAACCTATGAATAGTTTGGGTCTTGTAGAGAAAAGGGAACAGGTGGATTAAAGGGATATTATTATTATTGTTATTATTGTTATTATTGTTATTATTGTTATTATTATTATTATTATTATTATTATTATTATTATTATTATTATTGTTATTATTGTTATTATTATTATTATTATTGTTTCTGTTATTACCCAGAATTGCTTGATTATTAGATTAATTAATGTGCCTCATTAACTGTTTGGGGTGATGGCTGTGTAGTTTAATTAATTTGATTTAATTACTGTAATTCAGTGCGCTTTTGTTATTACTATTCTGATTTCTGTTGTGATTTAGCAGGAGGATCAATGGAACTTTATTCTTTTAGCTGATGGCTTGGGAACTATTTCTATTGATTTTGGTCCTTTTGAACATGTGGAGATATTTTATTTGGCTTCTTTGAAGATTATTATTATTGCTATTATTTTTTATAAGCCATTTTAGCCAGTTGATGAGGATTAATTTGTAAAATATCTTAAGAAATCTTTCCTGCAAGAGTAGGCTATTAATATTATTCTGGCTGAGTTTACGCGGATTGAAGCTCATCTTGATTACCAACTACTAATCCTTAATGAGTTTGTTATTATGATGTTCCTTTTTCTTCAGTCTTATTCTAATTCGAGATCGAACAAGATCTTGCCTCTTTAGTTAGCTCGAGATTCTTCACTGAGACGATTTTGTCTTTAAGCTAAACCAACTTTATATGGTTTATTTGTGGTTCTTGAAGTTATTTCGCTTGCTGTTCCTGCATTTTTGGAGCATATTCTCCTATCATTTTATTTCGATCTTTTTGTTTCGCTAAAATTTTACTTGTTTTCTTATCAGTACTTACTTTTTAATATTTGCTATCTTATTAATCCTTTTTCTAGTTGAGTTCTCCTCCTTTTTGATCAGCTGGATAAAAATATTCAGATTTATGCTAATCTATCTAATTAAATTAATCGATTTCTTCTTCTTTGCATTATTTCTTTATACCTAGATCAATTTGAATATTTCTAATATCAGTCTACGATTCTATCTTGCAGTTAATACCACTGAAATTATTATTATGTTCTGCTATTTCTTTCATTTCTATTTTAATTTAAATCAGTTGCTATTAATTTGATATTTTTGCATTCTTTTCTTTCTCAAATTTTTCACTAATCTCATGTTTTGTGAAATGCTAGTTCTATTCATTTATGTCCATACTCTCCTGTTGATTTGAGGATTGCAATATTTTGGGAATTTTTTGTGTCGTTTATGAAAATATTAATTTTTCTATAATTTAATTATTCGTCTGCCTCACCGCAGGTTCCTTTCGTTCTTCATATTTACTGTCATTGTCTATGACATATGGTAGCCCCTCATATTTGAATTATCTAACATGCTCGGGTCTTCTCTTTTTTTGTTTTCGCTTCTCAACTATGCGGGACTGAAAAATATCATACCAAATTTCATACACAGCTTCAAGTTCAGGAAAATATGAGTGATGCAGAACAAATAGTGCTAGCATCTTTTTCCATTGGTTAATGACCCAGTCTTTCTTGGCGCTGGTATCAGCTTGGAGGATATCCCTCATTTCACTGTCTACTATTTCGTTAGAAGTATTAAATGATCTGGGGATTTCAAGTGGCTTATCAATTTCAGTTAGTTTTTGATCATAAGACTCATTCCTGTTTTTTGGCTAAATTTCCCCCTTGAAAATCTCTAGATGACGTAGCTACGAGGAACTTGCAATTAATTCTTTGTCTTCTTGGAATAGATTACTGAGATTTTCTCTTTGATCGCCTTGAATTTAATTAAATTCTTATCTTTTTCTATCTGTGGATGATCCTCCATTTTGTATTTAACTCTTTTATTCAGCATTCTCCAGATTATTAATCTCTCTTAAATAACTACTTGTGTGAGTTTCAGTCTGAATTTATTCATCTTTTTCTTCTGCAAAGTCACTGTCTTTTATCATATCTAAAACATCCTCAACTGGATTTTCTATTCTTTTTTTTTTAAAATCTGTTGTCAGACTCTCAGTGTCTTAGACTATTTTTAGTAACTGCTGTCTATACTCATTGATGGATCCATTGGCGTAATGTTCTTCTAAGAACCCTAGAAGAAGAAGGTAGTATTTCTTCGGAGGATTAGCTTCTAAATTAACTCCACATAGAGGGAAATCCATCTAGTTAGCATATTTATTGAGTATGTAGAATTTAACTTGCCTCCCACTCATTATCCCAAGTGAGCGTTTCAACGATAGCACACAATAGTTCTCCAGAAAATAGTTGTTCAAGGAGTTCTACACATGCTTGTTGATATATTAGCGCTTTTCACAGAGAATCGCGTCTATCACCCATTTGACTCGTCTCTCGAGTTCGTCTAGGATGTTTGCTTCCATTTAACAATTTTTCGAGAGATCAGAGAGTTTTAAATTTTGATGTTTTTTGTTTTTCAGCGTTGCTTTCTCAATAAAAATATTTTCTCTTTTTCTCTCTCTTCTCCCCCTTCATTGTTTTCTAATATCTTATAGGATTTATAGGAAGATCCCTTTCGTGTGCTGTTTTTTTCTTATTTTTCCTGTCAAATGCAGGTTTTAATTAGTTCTTCATCCCTCCCCTCTTCCTCCTCCCCCAGCCATTGCTTATCTATTCACCAAAGCAAATAAACTTAAAAATATGCTTTATTTTTATTTGCTTTTGGGGGGGGGAGGGGAAAGGGGAGTTATATCAAATACACTGCTTAAATGGCGTTTAATATTATTTATTTTCTTCGACTATCCTTTAATAACAACCCTTAGTAAATACAAATATTCTCATGAAAGATTTTTGTCTCTTTGCTCAGATTAAAGAAAAATTCTAGAATAATCTTTGAAATTCAAAATCAATGTTGCTTTAAGTAGAAATCTAGAAAATTATCTTCAGATTTCTCGCTTCAACTGAAAATTGTATCTTTTTTGACTAAGTTCTTCTGAGAAATTATTTCAAATTGAACGAGTACTATTATTGTCATAATTAAATTTCAAAATCCTTTATTTCACTTGGTTAGTTTACCCACTTTACATAATTATTCCTAGCTTATTTGACTCTTGAGAGTTGCTTAAGATAAATAAAGATATGATCTCTCAAAGCTTTGGTTTAAAAATTTCACTTTTCATTACAAAGAAGAATTCTTTTTCTAATACCCCTGACTTCTCCCCAAATGAAATAATCTTCCTCCTCCTCCTCTTCCCCCCACCTCCCTTTGAGTTCTCTCAGTGTTAATTCAATTTAGTTTTAGCTTAACCAAAATATATTTCTAAACAAATATCCATTCTGAATATCTATTCAAAGATTAATCTCAATATGTTTCTGGTCTGCTAATCTTTCCAATAGCTTCTACCAATTGATTTCTGTCAGATTAACAAATTTCTTAGCGATGCTGCAAAAATAAGTGCTTGCAACTCTCAGCAAAGGATTTAAACTTCAAGATTAGTTTTTAGGAAAATGGACCCGATCCTTCTCCTCAACTATTGAAGGCAACCAAACTCTCCAGAGAAATTCTCAATTCGAGAAAGAATTACTTCGATAAATCTAAAACTCCTATTCAATAAAGAATCTATTAGAGCTGTACAAAGCGAATCAGCAGCATTTCAATGGATTCAATGTGTATTTTCTTGCAAGGGAAATTTAATCTCGCTTTCACACTGAAGATCCTAAAAATCTCTCATCCAACCCAGTGTATTAAGAAATGTTCTCCTTCATCAAATCAGCCCTCCCAAGCATGCCTGCATACACGCTCATTGAAGTTCTCACAATGGTTAGAAAGAGCTATCAAAACGGACATCTTGAAAAATACAAGACAATCGAAATGGCTGTAGATATCAATACGCTTCTCAAAAAAATCTAATCTAGCGAGCAGAATAATACGCTTAATGCAAAGATTATGAGCCAAGCTATTCTTGATTTTTTCCACCTTGATCTTCATTACGATCAGTGGATCGATTAAACCAAGGTTTTGATCGAAGACCCCATGTCTTAATCGTATTTTACTTCGCAGACGATTTTCAATCTTTTTCGGGCAAGTGAATTACACACAAAACGACGCCACGCAGATTTCTATTATGCTTTATCTGTTATGGCCTTGAAACAAGTTCAAAATTATGATCTCGATCGCTAAATTATCTTATTCAGAGCTTTATGCTAATTGCAGCTGCATTTAACAACTTCACATCACAAATCACCGGAATTGTTAGATGCCCTCAAGGATTCCATCATCGCGCTCATTCCTAAAGGGTTTAACTTCAAGCAAGGACTAAACATCATCACAGGATATACTAAGTAATCTAACTTAACTACATTTTTTCAAATTAATTTAAGACCTAAGAGAAAATGAGGCGTTAAAATGAGATCTTTTGACTCATTACAAATTTCTTTTTAGGGCACCGCAATCATTGGAGACATCTTTGCTGAGAATAGTCAAAACTAGCATGCTAAAATAAGTCAAAGAGAATAAATTGCATCTAAGAGAACTAGTTGCATTCTTTGAAGCTACCGCTAATCTTGGAGAAGGACACAAATTAAACAGATATGAATAGATTTTCACTGCAAATCAGTAAAAAAAAAATACATCGACAAACTGACAACCCTATTTACAACTTTCTTGTTTTTCATTAGGATATTGAACCATCTCAAGCCAGCTAAGAATATTCCATCTTCAACATTACTCAACATCATTGAAAGTCTCCGCTAATAAAAATATCTAGAAGTCAACTTGCTGGAAATTTTAACAGGATTAATCAATGAAGCAGAGAAAAAAGAACCAGTAGGATTCTCGATTCGCTTAAAGTTACTCTAAGGGCTGTTCGAATTCGGACGTCATCCTGCAGCGATGAGAAAAATATTCTATGAAAATTACCAAGATACGTTATTCCCTTAACCATTCGAGAAATCTCTTGAGATTATCTATGTGTTTAGTTATGAGATACCTAATCAGCCGTAAGATCACTTACCATATCGCCAACTAGTGGCAAAGTTTGTTAGCTCTGTTTGTTCAGGAATTCAAAATTACTCATCTATACCAGCATTCAACTATTTACTTGAAGTTTTTGGTAAGTCTACTTATCTTCACTAACATTTCCATTTTGTTAAAAGATAGAAAAAATCTTCATTTATCTGCGTACGTCAATTGTTAAATTGATTGTTGTGCATTTTTTAAAAAAGGCAAGTCATATTACACACAAACCTCCGATCCATTCAAGCAGATCAGTTCTTAGCTCTTTGAGACATACAAATACATTTACCCAAATTTAGATTACTATGAGATCAGCAGCAGTTTTATGAATATCTGCAGTTGGAATGTCTTCAACGATGACTGGCATAATTTCATCTAGTCAAAGATCGCAGGAACTATAGAAAAAGAGTTGATTTCCTCGATATTACTGTAGTACATCAATGATAAGAACAAAATCAGTACAAAAGCTAATCTCATGCTTTCTTGCTGTGTCTATCCAGAAATTGACTAATAATTCTAACTTGCAATGAAAATTAATTGTCTCATTGCATCGCCGTATCAGTCTCTGATAAATAAAAAGGGAAAGACCCATCATCTTCTTGAGAGTATGTTCAAAAAAATTGATATTTCAACGATTAATTTCTAAGAACATGGAATCGATTCAGGAATGATTATCAAAGCATAAAGAAAATTTCATAAGCTTAAAGTAACCAAACATACACACACATATACATGTTAGCCCTTTCAATCGAAAGATTCCTTGATTTGTTTGATAAATAAAAAATAAAATATGTCTCCTTCTTGTAATTAAGTTATTTTTGGTTTTTTTTGAATTTAGGTAAAATCTAATTTTTTCATAATTGCTTTGATAGAAGAGTTCACTCAAAATTAAAAGAACCTTTTAACTGATAATCGCCATTAACATCTCGCTGAGATATGTTAGGTTCTGATTACTTATGAGAAAGAAATAGCCGCCGAAGGATTACATTAAGAATTATTAACAATCTTAAAGGTTATTAAGGAAAAACTAGATTTGTTCTATGTGTCTTCTAGCTCTAATTTTGAATTCAATCTACTTCTACAATATGCTGAAATCACAGCTTTTATTGATGAAATAAACACTGCTGATACAGACAAAAACCTAAATGAACTCAAGGAAAACAACAATCAGCAGTAATTAAACAATATCTGCATGAAATTAATATCTCTCTTGAAGACATCTGAAAAGTACAACAATTCTGAGAATTAATATCTCCATGCAGTTCTCTTCTTAGCAGCACTAATAACTCAAGGCAGGATTTCAGTTGACTAAGCTAGTTAGAATTATCTCCTTACTTATTTCTCCAGCACTTTGTAATTCTTCAACATTATTAATGTGATTGCTTATCTCAACGAGCTGAAATAATGTAGGAGACTGCTAGCTACTGTTGATCCGATTAACGGAGAAAATCTTCAATTCCAAGGGAAATTTTTATCCTAAATTGAAATGGTTTACATTTCAAAGAATATTGGAAAACTCCCCGATGCAATACCTGAATTTTTAGAATTCTTTGTTGCGCTCAAAGGATTCTATGCGAGCACAAATATTTTCAATAGAGTATGCTCAGACATTGTAGAATTATTCCCTAAATTAAAAGTTGGAAACATCTGTAATATCCTTGAGAGTTTAGCTCAGTTGAAGTATCATCATAAACAGATTATTTCAATGATTTTCAAAGATTTCTAGAAAAAATAAAGTTTCTTTAGATCTTCTTATTAAGATCTTCTTTGGAGCTTTGCAAGATTAGGTGTTGAATTCAATGAAAAAGAACTGAAATTTATCAAGGAATTTGTTTTAAATTACAAAGATGATAAAATAAAACATCCCTTGAAAATGTTATGGACTGTGATTTACTTTGAAATAAAAAATAGTCAAACGAAAAATGAAGGAACTCCTGATGTTTTGTTTGTGAAACTGTGGAATTCTACTTTAGATTACATTGCTGATTAGAAGGTAGATATGAGTTTGGAAAATTCGTGTATCTTCAACGATATTCTGGTTCATGTTTAACTGAATTACCCAGTAATTCTTCAATAAGAAGGGAGTAAAAAAGCATTAAATATTTTTTATCAGAGAAATGCTGAAATCAAAGAAAAAGAACTTAAGAAATAAGAGATAAGCCATAGCGATGAGATCAATGAGATCCTTTTCAAAGGGAGAGGTGTAAAGAATCATACGATTGAAGAAATATAGGGTCTACAAGGGGATATTTTCGATCCAGTAACGAATACGATTATTATCCTTGAACAGTAGCAGTTTGTATGCTATGACCATTTACAACTTACAGGTCATGGTTAGTTAAGGATACGACACTTTAAGCAGTATAATAATAAGTATCCTTAGAAGGCTTCGAAGATATTATCATTGAATATTTAAAAATATGAGAATTCAGGAAAAACCATTTAAGAGAAGATTGTGTTTTTAACAAATCTTCTCAACAACAGTGTCTGATACTTGAAAATAATTAATAATTAACTTTTTTTGTTGTAAGGGGTTAAAAGAATGAATAACTGTGAATAAACTCTAATGGATCTATATGTCAATGTAAATATTTTGATGATAAATAGAATTTGTTTGATTTATCTTTTAACATGTTTTCACTCTAAGATTTAGTTATTTTTGACTTCAAATGGAAAATAATTTTTTTTTAGAAAATGTTAAAATTAATGGACGTTTTGGGTGTGATATTTAAAAAAAGTCATTAAGAATAATTAAGAGTTTTGGATAGAAGGATGGTAAAAGTAGACCTATTTAAATAATATTTTGAATATTTACTTAAAATAAAAAACCTAAAGTCTACTAAATAATTCAAAATTCAGTTCTTGGCAAGATCAAAAGCATATCAAATCTAGTGCTTTAAGAACTTCAAAATCTTCTCAGATTTGTCTGATTTGTGATACATTATTTCCAAAGAATCTTTAATAACTTGAATTGGAAAGATTAAAACAAAAAAATAAATATATATTTTTTAATTATTCTTAAAAAGTATGCAAATAAGCATGTATTTTCTCTCCTCAAATTCAAATTTAAGATATGTATCTCCCTTCCCCAAATAATCAAATAAATCAAATTAATTAATACAAATAAAAAAAACAAATATAAAGCACTACGGAGCTGAATAAAAAATATATAAATATTACACTTCGCTTTCTTTAAACAAAAAAAAAAAGATAAATTAGGTATAAAAAGAATAACTTTGCACTCCCTTCAAAGACATTTTTAAAAAAACGCACACTGAAAAATGAGCATGGATATGGTTGGCGTAAGACAACAATAAGCGAATGAAACATCACATATGTTCTTATCATATTTTTATCCGACGCTTAGAACGTCTTGCCTTAGGTTATGAAGGATGATGCTTCAGAAGAAAAGGGTGAAATGGCTAGACTTGTAAGATAATTTAAAATATTATGGGGGGATTAGATGGTAGGATTAATAAATGAATGCATAAAAATGTTTATTGTTTTTGATAAAAGTCCTCTTTCGTTGGAGCTATTGCAGTCGCTGATCTTGTTAAAACAACTCTTGGACCCAAGGGAATGGTAAATCTAAAAATGAAGTTGCGAAGAGTTGTTTAAACATGAATTTTGTATTTAGGATAAAATTCTTAGACCTACTGGTTCAGGTCCTAGAGCTGATCACATCACAGTCACAAACGATGGTGCTACTATTCTTAGATCCATGTACATTGATAATCCCGCAGCTAGAATTCTCATTGAGATATCGAAAACTCAAGATGAAGAAGTTGGTGATGGTACCACTACTGTTGCAGTGTTAGCAGGAGAACTTCTTAGAGAAGGAGAGAAACTTATTAACTAGAAAATTCATCCTTAGCATATTATCAATGGATGGAGAAAGGCTAGAGATACTGCTTAGGAGACTCTCAATAAAATTGCTAGAGATAACTCTACAAACGAAGTGATGTTCAGAGAAGATTTGTTGAATATCGCTAGAACTACCCTCTCATCGAAGCTTCTTACATAAGACAAAGAACATTTCTCTAAGCTCGCAGTGGAAGCAGTTCTGAGACTTAAAGGATCTGGTAACCTCGATTAGATCTAAGTTATCAAGAAATCAGGTGGATCTATTAGAGACTCCTATCTCGCTGATGGACTCATTCTCGAGAAAACTATCAC
>Ga0302271_10001888_pt1 | contig 19539 bp, 3 predicted proteins | sample III_Bog_N1_1_FD_198767 | JGI IMG/M metagenome (GOLD analysis project Ga0302271, IMG submission 198767) | Peat permafrost microbial communities from Stordalen Mire near Abisko, Sweden - III_Bog_N1_1 | ecosystem: Environmental > Terrestrial > Soil > Wetlands > Peat | place: Sweden: Abisko...
CAAGTTCAACTCTTATGCTTCAAAAACAATAAAAAAAACAAAACAAAAAGAAAACAACTTTTTCTAACAAAAATGAACTTTAAAAACTTCTTGATTCTTTTGCTTGTTACTCTTCTGATCTCAGCTCCAGTCATGGCTAATTAAAAGACTCTGCGCTCTAGCACCGATTCAACTGCTTCAGGATCCTAATGCTTAGGATTAACTGAAAATTGTATTTACAAAGGATCAGTATGCTGCCCTGGTTTATCATGCAAGCCAAGTGGGTTCCATGGTTCCATGAGAACATGCAAATGATTTTTTGTATGTATCTGAAAGTCTATTTTTGTTGTTTTATTATGGCATGTCTTAATGGATATAAAATGGAAAAAGCTAATTTTATTACTTTAGATTATCAAAAAATGCTAATAAAAACATAAAAATAATGGGGAGGGGGGGGGTGGAGAGATTTGTATTGTTTATTAGTAATTATTATTCGAATTATTGAATGATGGATGTATTTATTTAAGATATTCTCTTATTCAATTCACTATTATTCATTAGCTTTATTGCCAAAAACAACGGCATTTTAACTCAAGTACGTTCTTAGAAAACAAAGCACTTTTTGATGAGTAGTTTTCTAGTTATTTCGATGTCTAAGAGGTTCATTTCTATTTCTGAATGAAGGAATAAAAATATTCTGCAGCAGCAATTTCTTATTGAGAAACCCTTGAGATGGATCCTAACAATTCAAGGTGTAATTTTCTCTTGCTAGAATCTCTTTCTTCTTCATTAGGCGAATTCGAGGCAGTATTTTTATTCATTTTCAATATTTTGAACTTAAATAAAAAGAAATATCAATAAATATATGTACCTAAAAGATAAATATTTTATTATTTTTATGAGGATAAGTTGTTAAACAATTCGAAATTCTCTTATCTATCCTTGTTTTTAAAAGTGTGGATATTAACTAACTCATAATATTTAAACAGTGCAGTAACTTGAAATCACTCTAAAGTAGAAGTAGATCATAAATTATTTGAAAAAAAAGCTAATTAAAACAATATCAAACCAGATCATTATGAGAAATCGCATAGCAGTCACAACTAAAGGAGAAGCATTCTTAGCAGAGATTTAAGAGAATCAAACTAGTGCCAGTAATAGTAGAGCTGCATCTCCTGTTACTTTTCCATCTCCTCTTAGATAATACTCATAATATCCGATTCTTTCTTCTCCATAAGAAAGATCGATCTCGAGCAGTATCCAGAGATCCAGAGATAGAACTCTAGCAGATTTGATTACTCATTAGTAAAACCCAAAGAGAATAATGGGAAGAAGCTATTAATCTAGTCCGCTTTCGACATCAAGAAATGATACTTTCAGAAATATCACTAATAAAAGAGTGGGATGCTTATCATCAACAGAAAAGCTGAATATCTTGGCTCAAACTGAGCGAGAACACAGTAAAATTGAAGAGAAACATAGATAATCTTAAATACAGTATGAAGAATTACTGAATAAAGTCCATTAAGTACATGCTAGATAGAAAGAGGCAAGTGTGAAGTAAGGTTTTGATAATAAAAAGAAGGATGGATTTTGGATCAATTGGTCACAGATACAAGTAACAATGGAAAGCGAATTGTAGAACTAGAAGCTTGCTCAGCAAAGAAAGACTTAAAGACTATCAGAATATGCAAGGGGAAAGTTCTACACTACTTCCACAGCTCTTCCCAGATGCGCTTTTCTTTCGAATGATGAAAGAAAAGAGCAAGATGAGTAAAAATTATTAAAATACTAATAATACTAACTATCATCTTCATAACCATCGTCTCCCTTATCATGCAAATAATCAACGTCGAGCTAATAAACGAAGTACAAGCAAGGTCCTAAGTTATTTATCTATGATAAATCTATTTTTAAACACACTTCTGTCAGGGAAAGAAGATATTCTCTTCTGAAAGAATTCAAAACAGACAGCAGTGTCTTTGCTGCAATCAAATGAGACGAATAGAGCAGAATAGATAGAAAATTTAAAATAAAAGCTTCAATAAAACTACATAAATGGTAAATATTATTGGCTTAATATGTTATTTATTTGTGATGTGTATAAGTTGTTTTGCTTTGAAGAAAGATCCCTTTGAGTAACAAATCTCCTTTCTGGGAAATATTATTTTGTTCATTTTTTGTAAATTCACTTTATTATTGAAATTTGACATTGTTTAATTTCTGGACTCTTTTTGAACACTTAGAGAATGCAAAAATGAAAAGGAATTTAAGCATCAAGTTTTTTCCATAATTCTCATTTGCAAAAAAGGCAACACATTCATAGCAGGAAAAGTATTTTCTACCATGAATTCATTTTAATTGTTTCTTATGATTGCTTCATTTTCTTTTGAAGTAGCTAGTAATAATGTCAAGCATATTTAGCAGACTCTCAAGTTATCTGCGTTTTCAGTTAAGTTCAACATATTCATACAATTTCCCTAGTGCTAGGAGCACTCACAGTCCAAGACAGTCTTCATTCTTTGTTGTTATTCTTAACTGATTTATTTATTTCTAGCATTGAAAAACAGAAAAAATAGCTTCTTTTTGTGTATTATTTTTACTCTTTGCTTTCGAATATACTAAAGAAATCTAATATTGTTGATTGGTTCACATATTTTTTTAAAAAGTCATTTTTTGCTTTTTTAAGACTACTGGAATCACAATTGAATATTTTAGCATTCTCCTAAAGTTGTTAATTGATCATTGCTTTGTGACAGGAATTACTTGGCTTGGAAATTGGGCCCTGATTCTCGTTCGTTGTCGAGAATTCCATTCCTTTCTCAACATACTAAGAATTAAAATAGAAAGAGCCAGGTAATAGTGCACATTTTCAAGTGCTTCTAGTTCATCTTTAAAGAGTGTTAACCCCTCCCCCACGAATAAAGTGTAAGTGCTCTTTATTCTCAAAAATAAAGATATTAACTAAAAACCCTCATAGAGTGTTCAAAAAACTCAAGGATACTATTTCTTGTGAATCGTGTGCACTTTAAGAAGAATTAGAATAAGTAAATCCTTTGAATCCAGTGAGATAGTTGCCATAATTATTAAAATCAGAACATTTAAAGAATACGAAGTAGAAGATAATATTAAGAGAAAATTTTACATATTTTTACAACTTTTTTCGAATGTTATCTTTTGCAAAAAAAGAAACATTAAAAATACCAAGCCAATTGAAAAAGAAAAAAAAGTAAACCTACTTTGGAAGCAGACAAATAACATAATAGAGGTGTTATCTTCTAGCAAGGCTTCAAAATATAATACATTATTTTGATTTAATATGACCAGTTAAGAAAAATCGACTATTAGCCACCAAACAATTTAGTTTCCTGAAGTGGATAGATACTTAAAAAGCATCAATTTACTTCAAAAGTGCGTGCTTAAAGATTATTAGAAGAAAAAAAGAAAACAACAAGAAATACTATTTAAATTACCAAGTTCAATCCAAGAAACAAGAAAAAACCATAACACAATACTAAAAAGAGATTCATATGCTGTGAGTAGACTCCAACAGATACATTGAAAAAATCTTAACTAAGTCTCTAGAGCTTCATAGATTCAAGGAAAATGAGATACCCTTAGATGAGGAGTATGATTCAAATGGAGATTAAATTAACTATTGGAATCATTTATCCAAAATTTGCAAATCTGAATCTTCATAACATAACCAAACTGTTTACAAAGACACATGCTTACACAAGGCATCAGACATCTACACATTTGAGAAAGACAATATGCCTGAAAAGGTTTACTTAACCTACCAAGAAGAATACAGTGCTTATCCTAGAAAAGAACAGTTAAGTGAGGTGATATCTAAGACAATGCCCTACTAAGAAGAGAATGGCTTAGTTGACTACCATCCAAGTATTGAATCCCTAATTGGCAAGCTGACGAGCCTTAGAATGTTAAAGCGAAAGTGAGAAACATTATCCATTAGTCTTTGTAATCATACCACAGTGACCTTTGTGATCCTTCCACTTAAGCGATGTTCTAAGCATACTTTAACAAACTAAACTAAAGAAAAATAAAGAAAGACCAAATTAGATAATGGGGAAAACCTATCACTGTATCTCCTTCAAAGTTCTTATCGCTACCTTCACTATTTGTGTTTAACAAATTAACTGGATAGTATCACTGCGAAGAGAAATATTTGAGCATCTTGAAAAACATGAAGCATGTCTGTATTAAAGAACGAAATCAGCGCTTTGATAACGTATCTAGCACCAGGAATTAAAGAAACGCATAGATATTTTTTAAAGTTGAATTATGTTATTAACCAGAATAGCTCCTAGGATATGAACAAAGGCGCTAAATAAAAGGGTAATGATTACTTATTTGAAAATGCAATCCATGCTATTGTTAAAATAGCGGAAATAGAAATCCAACCGAAATCGATTTACTCTAGTTAATGGCAAGTTGAGGGATTCACCTCTGATAATGTTTTGTACACGTGTATGTATGTCATTGAATAAGACCCTCAGCTGCTTCATGGAGAGCTTAAGTTCAAGAGATCAGCGAGAAACGATGATTCTCTTGACCAAAAAATTTCATTACTATAAGATGGTCATCATTATTGTCCAAGCGAATAGTATCTATGTAATCCTAAGAAGCTAATTCCTCTTGGTTCGCTTGGATTAAAAGAAGATCTTATAATTATCTTTCCAAATCAGAACATTCATAAAGTTAAAAACATCATAAATAACACAGATCTCCCTCTGAAGCGCAAAATCATGGCTCTTTTTATTGTGAACCATCATGATCAACCATATACTCTGGACAATGTTTAATTCACAGCTTCAATAGAGACAATTAAGGATCATCGCTTGGAAGACATGTTCGAAAGGTCAAAGAACAAGCAGACAGAAACACAAAGCTTCAATTATTGTGAACATTGAAATTATTTATTAAAAAAGGGGATAAAACCATTCATTGTACATTAGCAAATTGTGTAAGATTGATATTCATATTAATTAATATATTGATGAAGATACCATAATTACATTTACCTTTTTTGAAAGATGTTGATCCCACAGTTAATTATTTTAATTATTCTTTAAAAATGATAGCACAATGAAACAAAAAATTTACAAGAACACAAAATTATCTAAAAAATGAATAGATTTTTAATATCAGCTTAAAAAAAATCATCAATACTTTATGATATTAAAATTACAATTAATCTTGGTTTTCATTACTATTTTACCTCAAATTACTTAACAACTCTGAGTAATAAAACATCTCCTCAGTAGTAACAGCAGTAGTTGTATGATACTATTTTTATTATTAGTTTTCCATCTTCTCTCAGATAATACTCATAATATCTGATTCTTTCGTCTCCATAAGAATGATCGATCTCTAGCAGTATCCAGAGATCTAGAGGTAGAACTCTAGCAGATTTGATTACTCATTAGTATAACCCTAAGAGAATAATGGCAAGAAGCTATTAATCTAGTCCGCTTTCGACATCAAGAAATGATACTTTCAAAAATATCACTAATAAAAGAGTGGGATGCTTATCATCAACAGAAAATTTGAATATCTTGGCTCAAACTGAGCGAGAAAACAGTAAAATTGAAAATAAATTTAGATAATCCTAAATATAGTGTGAGAAATTACTAAATAAAAACATAAATTACATGCTAGATAGAAAGAGGAAAGTGTAAAGTAAGGTTTTGATAATAAAAAGAAGGATGGATTTTGGATCAATTGGTCACAGATACAAGTAACAATGGAAAGCGAATTGTAGAATTAGACGCTTGTTCAGCAAAGAAAGACTTAAAGATGCTCTCCCCAGATGCGCTTTCCTTTCGAATGATGAAAGGAAAGAGCAAGATGAGTAAAATTTGGTAAAATACTAATAATACTAACTACGATCTTCATAACCATCGTCTCCCTAATCATGCAAATAATTAAAGTCGAGCTATTAAACGAAGTACAAGCAAGGTCCAAGATATTTATCTATGATAAATCTATTTTTAAACACACGTCTGTCAGGGAAAGAAGATATTCTCTTCTGAGAGAATTCAAAACAGACAGCAGTGTCTTTGCTGCAATCAAATGAGACGAATAGAGCAGAATAGATAGAAAATTTAAAATAAAAGCTTCAATAAAACTACATAAATGGTAAATTTTATTGACTTAATATGTTATTTATTTGTGATGTGTATAAGTTGTTTTGCTTTGAAGAAAGATCCCTTGAGTAACAAATCTCCTTTCTGGAAAACATTGTTTTGTTATATTTTATTAATTCATTTCACGATTGATATTTGACATTGTTTTATTTCTGGACTCATTTTGAACACTTGGAGAATGCAAAGATGAAGAGGACTTTAAGCATATCAGTTTTTTCTATGCAAAGAGCTATCTTACTCTATTATTCATAAGGAAAAGCATCTTCTTAAAGCATATTCTTATGTTCATGAGTTAGGGCATCTTTTACCACCTTTCTAATCTCCTCCTTCATGCTGTATTATGAGTTCTAATATCCTCTTTTATGTTTGAAAAGCTAGTTTATGTGATTCTTGAAGCAGCACATTTCTATTGCTCAGTTGGTCAAAGAAACAAATTAATTATTATCCAGCTACGCTCATCATTAATATTTTAAGGATTTGACAGCTTTAGCTCGCTCAAGTTATTCCACAAATTAAAGAAATATCAAATATTGGGAAGGATCTATATGATCAATAATGATACATCGATTCCATTAATTTGCGTTAATTAATATATTGATGAAGATACCATAAACACATTTACCTTTTTTAAAAGATGTTGATCCCACAGTTAATTATTTGAATTATTCTTTTAAAATGATAGCGCAATGAAACAAAAAATTTGCAAGGACACAAAATTATCTAAAAAATGAATAGATTTTTTATCAGCTATGATTAATTCATCAATACTTTATGTTAGCAAAGCGCGTTGAAATAAAATTTTATGAGTCATCTATTCTTTAAATAATAACAATTTTGTTCTATTCTGAAAAAACAATAAATAGAATTTTATTGAGATTTCCATCATCTCTCCTCCCCTCATATCTAAAGATATCTAATAGACGTTCGAAATTCACATAAGGAATTAGAGAAGTTTTAAGAGGAAACTTTATTTATCTGGTTTGGAATGCATAATGAAGGTAAAAAGATAGTAAAATTACTTAGAAACTGCATATTAGGTTGATGTTTGCTGTTGTTGTTAAAAAGGAGTTGAAAAATTATTCATTCTTGAAAAATGTTGTGATAATTTTTATAATCTATTAGAAAACAAACTCATTTGTAACTTCATAATCAAGCAACTAAACACACAAGAAACTGTAACGTATTAATCAAAGAAGTCAAGCAATCTTCTTTACCTTCCACAGATTATCTGCTCCTTTTAGCTAAATTTAATTTAAAAGTGACACAGATCAACTCTTATGCTTCAAAAACAATAAAAAAAATCAAATAAAAAGAAAATAAATTTTTCCAACAAAAATGAACTTTAAAAACTTCTTGGCTCTTTTGCTTGTTGCTCTTCTGATCTCAGCTCCAGTCATGGCTAAATCAAAGACTCTGCGCTCTGGCACCTATTCAGCTTCAGAAACCTAATGCATGGGATAAAATCAACCTTGTGGTTACAAAGGATGGACATGTTGCTCTGGTTTAACATGCCAGCGAACTGGGTACCAAGGTGCCACCATAGTATGCAAATGATTTTTTGTATGTAAATCTGAAAGTTTTTTTTGTTTTTTGTTTTTTTATTATGTCATGTCTTTACGGATAGAAAATGGAAATAAGTACTTGTTATTGGTTTGGATGTTCAGAAAATGCTAAAAGATAAATATTTTATTATTTTTATGAGGATAAATTGTTAAACAATTCGAAATACTCTTTCTATCAAGGTTATAAACTCAAAAGTGTGGATATTAACTAATTCATAATATTAAAACAGTTAAGTTACATAAAATCACTCTAAAGTAGAAGTAGATCATTCAATTGAAAAAGGCAATTAAAACAATAATCAAACCAGATTCTTATGAGTAATCACATCGCTGTCAAAGCTAAAGGAGAAGCATTCTTAGCAGAGATTAAAGAGAATCAAACTAGTCCCAGTAATAGTAGAGCTGTATCTCCTGTTGCTTTTCCTTCTCCTAGAAAATACACACAATATCCGATTCTTTCGTCTCCATAAGAAAGATCAATTTCGATAGAACTCTTGTGGATTTTATTACTCCTTAGTAAAACCCAAAGAGAATAAAGGCAAGGAGCTATTAATCTAGCCCGCTTCGACATCAAGAAATGATACTTTCAGAAATATCAGTAATAAAAGAGTCGGATACTTATCACCAACTGAAAAGCTAAATATTGCAGCTCAAACTGAGCGAGAACACAGTAAAATTGAAGAGAAATATAGATAATCCTAAATAAAGTATGAGGAATTACTGAATAAAGTCCATAAAGTACATACTAGATAGAAAGAAGCAAGTGTAAAGTAAGGTTTCGATAAGAAAAAGAAGGATTGATTTTGGATCAACTGGTCACAGATCCAAGCAACAATGGATAGTGAATTATAGAATTAGAAGCTTGCGCAGCAAAGAAAGACTTAAAGACTATCAGAATATGCAAGGGGGAAGTTCTACACTACTTTCACAGCGCTTCCCAGATGCTCTTTCCTTTCGAATGATGAAAGGAAAGAGCAAGATGAGTAAAAATTGGTAAAATACTAATAATATTAACTATCATCTTCATAACCATCGTCTCCCTAATCATGCAAATAATCAACATCGAGCTATTAAACGAAGTACAAGCAAGGCCCTAAGTTATTTATCTATGATAAATCTATTTTTAAGCACACGTCTGTCAGGGAAAGAAGATATTCCCTTTTGAGAGAATTCAAAACGGCAGCAGTGTCTTTGCTGCTATCAAATGAGACGGATAGAGCAGAAAAGATGGAAAATCTAAAAGAAATACTTCAATAACACTACATAAATGTTAAATATTATTGGCTTAATATGCTATTTATTAGTGATGATTTTTGAATAACAACTTCACAATTAAAATTTCTCTTTGTTTTATTAAGAAGTTCATTTAGAGCACTTGGAGAATGTAAAGATGAAAAGGAATTTAAGTATCAGGTTTTTTTCATGATTTTCATTTGCAAAAAAGGCAATATATTCATAGCAGCAAATTTGGAATTACTCAATGAATTCATTTTAATTGTTTCTCATGATTGCTTCTTTATATTTTGAAGCAACTAGTAATAGTGTCTCTCTTTGTTTAGTGATTTGGGAATGATTCAAGTGTCGATAGTATTCTACGCATATTAAGAAGACTATCAAGTTATCTGTGTTTTCAGTTAAGTTCAATATATTCATACAATATCTCTAGTGCTAAGAGCACTCACTGACTAAGACAGTCTTTATTCTTTTCTGTTATTGTTAACTCATCTAGTAACTGATATGTTCAAGTGAAAGAATTATTGTTCATGTATTATTTCAAGCATTCCAACAACAACAAAACTACTTCTTTTTGTGTTATTATTTTTACTGTTTGCTTGTGAATTTACTAAAGAAATCTAATATTCTTGATTCATGTTTTTTGTTCATCTGATAAGAATATTTATCTCTCCCTCAAGAATAAAGTGTAAATGCTCTTTATTCTCAAGTAGATAAAGCAATTAACTAAAAACCCTCAGAAAATGTCTAAAAACTCAAGGATATTTTTTCATAAGAATCGTGTGTACTTTAAGAAAAATTAAAATAACTAAGGAGAAGATATTAAGTGCAAATGCAGCAGATAAAAATAACTTTTTTCGAATGTTATCTTTTGCAAAAAAAGTAACAAAAAAATGACAGCCAATAAATAGGAAAATAATAATTAAGTAAATCTACTTTAGAAGCAGGCAAATAACATAAAAGAGGTGTTATTTTATTCTCACAAAGCTTCAAAATACAATACAATCTTTTTGATTTAATATGACTAGTCATGAAAACGACTATTAAACACCAGGCAATTTAGTTTCCTGAAGTGGATAGATACTTAAAAAGTATCAATTTACTTCAAAGGTGCTCTTAGATTAGAAAAAAAATAAACAACATAAATACTATTTGAACTTTCTAAATAAATCCAAGAAACAAGAGAAAGCCATAACACAAAACTAAAAAGAGAGTAATATGCTGCGAGTAGACTCCAACAGATACATTGAAAAAGTCTTAACTAAGTCTCTAGAGCTTCATAGCTTCAAGGAAAATGATATACCCTAAGATGAGGAGTATGATCCAAATGGAGATTAAATTAACTATTGGAATCATTTATCCAAAATTTGCAAATCTGAATCGTCACAACATAACCAAGCTATTTACAAAGACATCTGCCTGCACAAGGCATCAGACATCTACACATTTGAGAAAGACAATATGCCTGAAAAGGCTTACTTAACCTACAAAGAAGAATACACTGCTTATCCTAGAAAAGAACAGTTGCTTGCTGTGATTTCTAAAGCAATGCGCTACTAAGAAGAGAATGGCCTAGTTGACTACCATCCAAGTATTGACTCCCTTCCTGGAAAGCTGAAAGCTGCTGTGAAGCAAGAGTTATTATAATATGGTAAAGGAGAAAACAATCCTTAGAGCGTCAAAGCGAAAGTGAGAAATATTATCCATTAGTCTTTGTAATCATACCACAGTGACCTTTGTGATCCTTCCACTTAAGCGATGTTCTAAGATTATTTCGACAAACTAACCTCAAGAAAAATAAAGACCGTATACGATTAATGGGGAAAACATATCACTGTATCTCCTTCTCAGTTCTTATGGCTGCCTTCACGATTTGTGTTTAACAAATTAACTGGATAGTATCACTGCGAAGGAAGGCTATTTGAGCATCTTGAAAAGCATGAGAGTATGTCTGAATTAGAAAACGAAATCAGTGCGTTGATAACGTATCTAGCACCAGGAATTAAAGAAACGCATAAATATTTTTCAAAGTTGAGTTATGTTGTTAACAAGAATAGGCGCTATGCTATAAACCAAGGCACTGAATAAGAAGGAAACATTAAGGATAATGATTGTTTCTTTGATGATGCCATCCATGCTATTGTTAAAATAGCGGAAATAGAAATCCAACCGAAGTCGATTTACTCTGGTTAATGGCATGTTGAGGGGTTCTCCTCTGATAATGTTTTGTACACTTGTCTGTATGTCGTTGAATAAGACCCTCAGCTGGTTAACGGAGAGCTTAAGTTTAAGAGGTCAGCTAGAAATGATGATGCTCTTGAAGGAGATGTTTCATTGCCATAAAATGGTCATCATTACTGTCCAAATTCAGAGTATCTATGTGATACAAATAAGCTGATTCCTCTTGGTTCGCTTGGCATAAAAGAAGATCTTATGATTATTTTTCCAAATCAGAACATTCATAAAGTTAAAAACATCACAAATAACACAGATCTCCCTCTGAAGCGCAAAATCGTCGCTCTTTTTATTGTGAACCATCAAGATCAGCCGTTTTCTCTTAACAATGTTGTATTCACAGCTTCAATAGAGAAAATTAAGGATTATCGCTTGGAAGACATGTTCGAAAGGTCAAAGAACAAGCAGACAGAAACACAAAGCTTCAATTATTGTGAACATTGAAATTATTATTATTAAAAAGGGATAAAACCATTCATTATACATAAGCCAAATGTGTAAGACTGATGTTTATTTTGAGAGTTTACAAGAGATTTTTAATACTAATGCTATCTATTTTTTACTTTATTATTAATTTGTTGAGGGACAACTAAATATTTTATAATAGCATTCTTTCTTCTTTTGTTTATTCGATCTTTAATTTAATAGTTGATTACTTCCATTCTTTGATTTCTTCTAACATTGATCCATCTTATGCTATGGATAAAGGGTTTTTAAAGTAGTATTCTACTATGTATTTCCCATTTGGTAATATATTCTTGAGAAAATGCCAAAATGAAGGTGAAATGAATGATGTATTTGTTCGATGAGCCAAAAAATTCGGAATCTTGTGCATCTTAAATTCGCATATTCCATCTTAGTTGTTTATCCTTAACAACCTTGACCACTTTTTGTGTTTTACCTTTTTACTAGAATTATCTAGTTTTTTATTCAAGACCGTTAAATAGCTATTGCAATATTTCCCTTACCATACAAGGTATCTAAATTTCGTATTAACAATAATACTTAAATGAAGTTAAGGTATGATCGATGGACTTTGACACATTAGTTTAGCAAGCATTGATCGATAATTTCTTCACACCAAATTGACTAAACATATTCAGTGACAAGATGAATTTTTTCTAGTGGTGATTATTAGATTTTGTATAGGATATCTTACAGAAATCCTTATTAACAAATCATTTTTTTTTCTTAGTAGACTTCTTAAATGAGCAAATGAATTGTTATTGTCTTAATTCCAAATGAATTGTCTTTTATTCGTTTTGATTTGAATAATTTTCTTGACAAGTGAGAAAGAACTTAGTGTCTTTCTTATTAAGATGCCTTAGGTATCTTTCATGAGAAGTATATAGAGGTATCCTACGCGTTATTCGTTATTAAATACCGAAAGCAAAATCCCAAAATATATTAATTGCTTTTGGTTAATTTTCTGACAGTAATCTCTTAGTCAATGCTTTTTTCTTTTGCGTATACTGAAATCTCACAATTCCTCCTATTTCTGGATCTTTATTATTAATGAGGGTGTGCTTTTCTATTTCTGATTATGAGTTAGGAAAGTCTTATGACATACTTTACAGTAGAGGATCATCCTATGACAGAAGTTACTATTAATTTTCTATTAGTAAGTAAGCTTCTTTTTCTATTTTCGTTGATTTGATTCCTTCATCAATATCAACTATTGTATTGGGAACCTAAGGCGTAGTTTTAACTGGTTCTTGAATAGTGACATACGTATCTGCTTGTGAGAGAGTGACTTAGGTCTTTTGCATACAAATTAACATAGGTACTTCCTATGATTAAATCAATGAATGCTCCTATATTTTTTCCTTAGGAGGAGCGATAAGGTCAAACTACCATTACAGGGATTTTTTCTTATCAGTTATTTATTGGTATTATTATTTAGGGTTTTTTTTTCTCCATTTATTGAATTCAGATAACTGAAAATCTATCAAGGTTTGCTTAGAGTTCCTCTGAGTTCTTTACTTTATTCTTATGACCTAAACGATATCTCTGTAGAGTTCAAGAATAGATATGACTTAGGTATCGATTTTACTGATTTCATCTTGACATTTGGCGTTAATGTAATTTTTAATTCTTAAGTGACTGTTGCAAAGAAAACATCGTATTTTTTTAGATTGCTTCTTTTTCTTTTGAAGCAGATAGTAATAGTGTTTTGATTTTGTTTAGTGATTTGGGAATTGTTCAATATGGATAAATATTTGAAGATCATATTGCCACCTCCATCAAGAAATACTTTGATGGTTAGACATATTCTTCTTTCTCTGTTGTCATTATTAACTCATCTAGCAACTGATATGTTCAAGTGAAAGAATTATTGATTATTTTCCTGTAAAAAATATTACTGTCTTCTTGTGAATTTCCTAAAGAAATCCAATATTGTTGATTGACTAACACATTTCCAAAAAGTCATTTATTGCTTCTTTTTTTTAATATTTTTTGGAGCCATTTTAGTATTGTTTCTTACTGGACACTCTCCTATCATAGAGTTGTTAATCGGTCATTGCTTTGTCACAGAAACAAATTACTTGCCTTCAAACTTGGTACTGATTCTCTTTCGCTGTGAAGAATTCAATGTGCTTCTCAGCAAAATAGTGCACATCTTCAAGTGCTATTAAATCAGAGCATTTAAATAATGCAAACTAGAAGAGGATTTTAAGTGCAATTTAACAGATCATCACAAGTTTTTTCGAAATGTTTTCATTTGCAAAAAAAGAAACATAAACATGTCAGCCAATAGGACGATAATAATTAGGTTATCTAATTTGCTCAATTTACCTTTTGGAAGCAGACGAATAACATAAAAGGTGTTATCTTCTCACAATGCTTCAAAATACAATGCAATATTTTTGTATTTAATATTACCAGTCAAGAAAAACTGACTATTACCCATCAGGAAATTTTGTTCCCTTAAATGGGTAGGTACTATTAAAAAAGCATCAGTATTTTTTAAAGGGTGCGCTTAAAGATTATTAGAAGAAAAATTAAAACAACAATAAATACAAAAGATAAATCAAAGAAACAAGAAAAAGCGATTACAAAACACTAAAAAGATACATATGCTGCGAGTAGATTCCAACAGATACATTGAAATAGTCTTAACTAAGTCTCAATAGCTTCATAGACTCAGGATCAAGGATATACCCTAAGATGAGGAGTATGATCCAAATGGAGATTAAATTAACTATTGGAATCATTTATAATAAATGTGCAACTTAGAAGCATTATAATATAACCAAGCTGTTTACTAAGACATATGTTTACACAAGGCATCAGACATCTACACATTTGAGAAAGACAATATGCCTGAAAAGGTTTATTTAACCTACCAAGAAGAATACACTGCTTATCCTAGGAAAGGACAGTTGCTTGAGGTGATATCTAAGGTAATGCGCTACTAAGAAGAGAATGGCTTAGTTGACTACCATCCAAGTATTGACTCCCTCACTGGCAAGCTGAAAGCTGCAGTGGAACAAGAGTTATAATCAGCTGGTGAGCCTTAGAGTGTTAAAGCGAAAGTGAGAAATATTATCCATTAGTCTTTGTAATCATATCACAGTGACGTTTGTGATCCTTCCGCTTAAGCGATGTTCTAAGAATACTTTGACAAACTAAACTCAAGAAAAATAAAGACTAAATTCGATTAATGGGGAAAACCTATCACTGTATCTCCTTCTCAGTTCTTATGGCTGCCTTCACGATTTGTGTTTAACAAATTAACTGGATAGTATCACTGCGAAGGGAAGCTATTTGAGCATCTTGAAAATCATGAGAGTATGTCTGAATTAAAAAACGAAATCAGCGCGTTGATAACGTATCTAGCACCAGGAATTAAAGAAACACATCGATATTTTTCAAAGTTGAGTTATGTTATTAAAAAGAATAGCTCCTAGGATATGAGTAAAGGCGCTTAATAAAAGGATAATGATTACTTATTTGATGATACCATCCATGCTATTGTTAAAATAGCTGAAATAGAAATCCAACCGAAGTCGATTTACTCTGGTTAATGGCATGTTGAGGGGTTCTCCTCTGATAATGTTTTGTACACGTGTTTGTATGTTATTGAATAAGACCCTCAGCTGATTCACGGAGAGCTTAAGTTCAAGAGATCAGCTAGAAAAGATGATGATCTTGTGGGAAAAATTCCATTGCCATAAGATGGACATTTTTATTGTCCACATGAAAAGTATCTATGTGATCCTAAGAAGTTGATTCCTCTTGGTTCGCTTGGCATAAAAGAAGATCTTATGATTATCTTTCCAAATCAAAACATTCATAAAGTTAAAGGCATCACAAATAACACAGATCTCCCTCTGAAGCGCAAAATCGTCGCTCTTTTTATTGTGAACCATCAAGATCAGCCGTTTTCTCTCAACAATGTTGTATTCACAGCTTCAATAGAGACAATTAAGGATCATCGCTTGGAAGACATGTTCGAAAGGTCAAAGAACAAGCAGACAGAAACCCAAAGCTTCAATTATTGTGAACATTGAAATTAACTATTAAAAAAGGAGGATAAAACCATTCATTGTAAAAAAGCCAAATGTGTAAAAATGATATTCATTTTGAGAGTTTTCAAGAGGTTTCTACTAATGATCGGTCCAAATTTTTTGTGAAATTCTAAAAATAGAAAGAAATTGTCCTTCCAAACTCTGTAACTAATTGAATGAGTATTGATTTCAAGCAACAAGCGCAGTAATAAATAAATTGCAATAATATAAATACCTATCTATTTTTTCACTTTATTATTATTAAAGTCCCCAGAAAGAAAGAAAACACTAGAGCATAAATATTATTAATAAAGTAAGATAATCATTTATTAATAATAATCTTCTTTTCTCCTCAGGGATACACATTCTCAGTTGTTGAATATTTCTTTCAGTAGTTGAGATAGTCTTTTTCCAACCCTTTAAACAAGCCAATCAAGGAAACAGACATTAAGCGTTCTTAGAGAGATCCAATATGGGTAACATAAGCATGTGCCGTATCTAGAGTACTTCCTAAAAAACTAGCAACAGTAAAGCGAAGATAACTGCGATTGTGAATAAGTTATTATTCGAAGCTGATATGGAATGTGGGAGTGTTCAGATTCAGCTGCAAAGTGGATTCTGTGCTGTAGAGCAAGCAGAAGTCACGATCAATGTGAGTGACGAATAAATTAGCGGCACAGGCAGCTAATAAGAAGTGATGCTCTTTGCAAGGGCAGGATCTGAATTAGCCTAGGAGACCAAAGAATATATATCTAAACATAAGCGCTTACATTATAAAATGCCTTATTACACTCATGCTGGGGAACTCCCTGTAGGTAACGTAATACACATGACACTATCTGAAGAAAAGTAGATTATTGCTGAGACCCAGATTCAGTAGTGTTTCATGGACTGCCTTCAGATTGCAGATCAAGAGCTCGAAGCTACTTCTTTGTCACTGCCTATGTTTCGTTTGCGTAACTTTTCAAACACTCGAGTAGCTAAGATCGTGTTGAATTCCTTGAAATCTTACATTCAGAAAGCTAAAAGGCATTAGCATTAACATTTGTAGTTGATTAAAATCATCGGCGAAGACCCTAAGCTGCAGTCTGTTTTCATGCAAGCAATCAAAGAAACCTTCTAAGATTATACTCACATACGTACGATTTCTTAGAGTAGAGTCTCGGAATAAGCTGAACATTACTTCTAAAAATCATTCAGCACTGATAATAATTACATGCAGTCCTACCAGCCATCGTTTAACTCAGAAAAAACGCATGGACTGATGTATCCATCGAGGGAACCCAAAGCAGAAGAATCGGAGATCTGAAGTAAAAATAAATAATAAAGGTTAGTGAATTATTACTAAATCACTCAATATGTCTCAGGTATAATAAATTCAATAACTGTTCCTAAACACAATTTTAATAAAATGTAACTAGATTTTATATTGTTAATTATTAGATTTGCTTATCATTTATGCATATGTATTTGACATTCGCAGTCTTAAAGTTTTGCTTCTATTAAATAATATCTTGTGTTATTCATTCTCTATGTTGCCTTAATTGTACTTACAATCATTATTTTTCTCTTTTTTTTTCGATTTGAAAGTAATGACAATTTTACATAAAAACAGTGATAATTTCATATTGCTTTGAATAAACAAAGAACATTAATTCGTTTGCTGTTGTTGTTGGTCTGTATCATTTGAACATATTTGTGTAGACCTTCTTTTCCTTTTCAAGTTGAGCCTTTTCCTTAACTAGAATCTACGTAAGTTCCTTATTGAATTCCTGATTCTCTGGCTCAACAGTCAATCCCATTTTAAGGTCTTCCTTTGCTTTATCATAGTCCCCTGCTCCTGCATGTGCTTGAGCTCTTCTGTAGAGCAATTTAAGGTTAGTTGGTTACTCTAGAAGTGCTTAGGTTGCAGTGTAAACGCACTAAGGATATTAGCTGTTTTTCAAATAAGCTAAGGAGAGATTATTCTACAAGGACTATTTGAGCTCAATGAATGTTGGATTCGAATCATTAGTCATAGTCTTCAAGCCAGTTTCATATCTGCTCACTGCATTAACATACTACTTTTCTTTAATGAATTCGTTTCCTTGAACTTTTGCAGCGGCTGCAGTTTTTTCTCTGTCGTTTGTTTCGAGTTCCCAGAGAGCGTTGGCATAGTTTCCTAATCTTACAATTTCAACTTCAAGCTCTACATTTGCTGGTGCTCCTCCAAGTAACGAAACTAATCTCTTTTCTTTCTTCACAAGGGATTGATCGACTTTAACTAAAGCTCGCTCGCCCAATTTCATTGTCGTAATGGTTTTCTCGAGAAATGCAAAAGAGTCATTTCTACCAACTACAATCTTGAAAGGCTAGGACTCACTTGCGGCTAATATGTTACCATCAACACCACGCAACACGAAAAATACTAAAGGATAAAGGAATTTTAGAGATTTTTGCATTAAACACAAGAAAAACTACTATGTTTCATCTACAACATAAACCATTATTTTTTACCAAAGACTTCACGGAAGGATTCAGGACAGTCACCTACACCGTCTTTGAGGACTTACTTCTGAAGTAGACCTTCTTCGTCGATATTTACAAATTCAGTTGTCATTCTGATACTAATACCTTTATTATTTTATTGCTCAAGTAATAATTTTCCTTTAGTTTTCTTGTTAATCTGATTTTTTTCCCAAGAAATGCTCAAGATATTTCGAAAGGAATCTTCCCGTCATCATCTTCTTCATTGGAACAAAAGAATTTAATTATTTTTTGAAAAAAGCTTCTTATTTCAAAAGGACAAGTGTTAAAGGAGGGAAATCAAAAATAATAGGGAAAATAAGGAGTTTATCATATTACAAGATAAGACAGATAGTATCATTGCATTGAAATGTGGATTAATTGATTTATTAATATGAATGAGAAAGAGTTTTAGAACACTGAACACTAATTAAATGATAAATAAATGTGAAAATAGTTATTATATTTACACTTTCAAAAAAAGAGGATGGAGAGGGTGAAAAAAATAAATAAAAGAAATAATTATTAATCATAATATCGTGTTGCTTTGAGTGATCAGATAAGTCAGTGAATTCAATTTATGGATAAATAGATAACAAGTGTTAAAGAGGCAGGACTATTCTCAAATGAACTGATGGGAAGATAAGAATCACAAAGGGGGGGGGGGGGGGGAATAGTTATATTGAAAAACAGAGAGGGAGAGAGATAGAAGGAGAATTGTAAGGGGAATATTAAAAGAACGGAGGGTTCTATTTAAAGGGAATTAATTATTAGGAGTGCTCAGCTTGGTTGGTATTAATTTGAAGATGCTCGGGAGAGAGGGAAAGGAGGAAACTCTAGAAGACGAAATCAAGGTAAATCATCATTTAAAAGTCTGTGAGAAAGAGAGCATAAGAAGAACAACAATAGTGAAGGAGCTCACCAAGGCATCAAGTAAGAGGACTGCCTGCAAGTTAAAGCATAGAGATACAGAGACATAGAGAGATAGATAACAGTTAGGTTGAAAAATGGCATAACAGACAATCAAAAAGAATCAGGTTGTCTGGGCCAAGCTCAAAGGCTTTCCTTGGTGGCCATCATGCGTAAAATAAATAAATTAGGATATTGCTTGAGGTCCTTCTAATATGAATGGGACAACAAGAGGAGTATTTAATTATTAATATGTGATAGCTATGAATTCTACCTTCAAGCGATTACCTATGGATTCAGTACTCATTTGCGTTTTTATTGTTAAACAGGTTCAAAGCATAGGTGGGACGAATGCGATGGTGAATTTCCTTGGCGAATACTCACAGTAATCAGTATATTTAAAAAAATAGCTAAAACAATTTGTTTTGCTTGATG
>Ga0302271_10001889_pt1 | contig 19536 bp, 15 predicted proteins | sample III_Bog_N1_1_FD_198767 | JGI IMG/M metagenome (GOLD analysis project Ga0302271, IMG submission 198767) | Peat permafrost microbial communities from Stordalen Mire near Abisko, Sweden - III_Bog_N1_1 | ecosystem: Environmental > Terrestrial > Soil > Wetlands > Peat | place: Sweden: Abisko...
ATAAAAGAAGGAAATAGCTGCTAAAATGGATAAATATCAGTAAATCTAGTTGAAGGAACAAAAAAATTAGCAAAAAGAACTTCAAGACAAAGAACGAAACGAAATAAAGTAATTTGAGTAGATTGAAAGTAATCGCATTCAAAGCACTGCTCAGACTATAGTCTAGAAGAACAAAAAAATCACTGGATTCATTAGTAAGAAAATGACTTCATCTCAAAGAAATCTCTTTCAATTTTTGCTTTGAGGATAATATAATTTTAATTAATTTTAACAAAATTAGATTGGCTTCCTGAGGAAAGAGACGGGAAAGAAACATTCAAAGAACCAAAACAGCACTTGGTATGCCCAGGAGATAAAAAAACCTAAATCAAAATGAAAAACATTTATCCGGTGGATATCAAGGAAATTGAAGGATAAGCTGTGTGCTATGCTTGCTCAACTGATTTGAACTTTCAAAAGATGATGTTTTCTCGTAAATGTGGGCATTTATTTTGCAAAGTCTGCTTCGATAATGACATTGCTAAGACTCTCCACTGCTCTGTTTGCATAAAAAAATGTGACAAGGACGATTTCATAGGACTTCAAGAAACTCTAAGTTGTTATTCTTCTCATAACTCTGTAGAAGCAGTCAAATACACAGCTAATTCAATGATCTGAAGAGAAATGGAGAGATAATTCAAGGAATTATTTTTCAAAATCGAATTCAATTAATTGCTACACTATTGAAAAATCAAGCTCAAGAAAATCCAAAAAGATATGTACAAAAATGAAACGAATAATACTAAAAATTACAACAATTCATTCTCTCATGGATAAGGGGGGCTATTATTGCTGGCTATTGAATTGATGATGCTGGCAGATTTGTAGATTTGTGTGGTTTATCATTGTGGTGGAGGCTATCTATTGATTCCTTGCTATGGTGGCAGAGATTGATAGAAAACTTGCTATTATTGTGGTTAAACTTAACCTTGCACAAGGAAATTTTACGGTTATGGATGAATAAGCACAGGTGTGAGCACTTGATTAAACGATAGAGTGTCCACGATTGTTCTCTGTAGATTTGATTATAAGACATGACATATTTTTTCATAAGAAGTTTTGATGCTGGAATTCTATTATTCTTAGGATCGGATAGCCCTCTCAAGCTCAACCACTCTCCTGTGAAGAATATCTTAGGAATCCTTAAAGAGTCTCTTCTCAGCAGCATGGGCAGATATTATATAATCAGCTTTTTCCCTGTTGTCTTCTTTGACTCTTTACTGCGTTCTCTAAGCTTCGAGCAATTCTTCTTCTCTTCTCCTGATTTAGTCATCTTTTTCAACATGCCGAGTCTTCAGCGCTTCAATTTTCATGTTGCGTACAGATAGTTTATTGTGGATGCTGTTGAGATCCATGCGGGCCTCTCCTATTTCCTTCTCAATGTTTACAATCGATGCATGATATTTGGATTCTTTGTAATCGATGTCCTTGACAATTTCCTCATTTTTTCGAATAATTTCCTAACGCTATTCAGTTGCAACACGAATTGCATTCTCAAAACTCTTCACTTACTATTCAAATGCTCTTTAAGTATCATCAGTTATTCTAATTTTCAAATTTCGAGCTTAATCCTCTCCATCCATGCGGATCCTAAGCATCTATTCTCTTATTGCATTTTCTCTATCTTTTAAATCTGCATTTATTGATGATAGGGAGATATATTTTTCATCTAGGCTTCCATACCTCAGCGACCACTCTCGAATCAACTCTTTCATGCTTTATTAGTGATCAAACGACATTTAGGATATTTCCTCAATTTGTTCTCGTTCCATGACTGCTACACTTTTGTTGTTTCCAGCAATATGAAGTTGCAATTCTTCAATGGCGGAAGAATACTTTTCCTAATTAAAATCAAAATGGAAGCGAAATTTTAAAAAATTCAAGATATTTGAGATCTTAAATGTACTTGCAGTGAAGAAAGATCGAATTTAACAGCCTCAAGATCTCTTCTCGAAAGGGAATTTTCATTCACGAGGTTATTGAACTCTAATTGAAGACCTGATATGACACCTTCCTTTTGCAGCACACTGTCTCTTAATTTGAGGAGATTTATTTCGAATTCTTCTCTGGTTCGCTTTTCTTCTAATAAATCTCTTTCAATTCGATCCTTCATGTCAGATACCCTTTTCTTTTCGTTTTCTAAAGCAAGTAGCGATTTAAGAATAATTGTCAATGATTGGCTTGAAAAACTTATCAAGATTTTGGAAAATAAAAAGGATACTGAAAATAATTATTTTACTTAGCATTTTTTCAACTTGTGACATTGATGCTTCTTTAGATGGAAGCATTTGAACTGGATAAGAAGGAGGAAGTTTTTGGCTGGCCTACAAGCCATTATTATCACCTGAATTTACATTTGAAGAGTAGTTTTGATTTTAATTGTAGTTTTCTTGAATTCTAATAACATTGGCCTTTTCTTGGATGGCAGATCTTGGAGCTCGACCTACATTTACTGACACGAAGTTTCCGCTTTTTTAATTCAAATTAACAAGAGAATGAATCATTTTTCTTTTGAATATTTCTTTTGAAAAGTGAAATCTCTATAATACCTTCGATTTCTCGTCAATATTCGACTAACCTCTGCGATCATTTCTTCAGGTATTTTATTACAAGATAAATCAAGATTCTTTAAGAGTGTATTCTTCTCAAGCCCTTCAAGTATCATTTCTGCTCCTTTTCCTCCAATTTCGTTCCACTTCAGATCCAATGAAAGCAGATTCTTGTTCACTTCTAGAATTCTCGAGATAATGTACGCTCCGTCAGAGTTTATATTGTTATTCTTCAAGTCAATCATGATTATGCTTCCATTATAATCAAGGAGCCTCAGCAAAGCTTCCAGACCTTCTTGGCTATCTTACCCAATTTAATTCCATTCCAGATACAGCTCTTTGAGATTCTACGCGCTTTAAAGAGCTTTACAGATAATTGCGAAACCCTATGGTTATATGTTATTTCCTTTGAGTTCAATAGTCGAGAAGAGATTGTTTTTCTCTAGAAATTCAGCTACAACAGAGCAGCTTTGATCGTTAAGGATAACATCGTTTAAAATAAGATTCTAGCCTTTTGATTACTCTTCTAGTTTTGCTTGGAGTCTTCGAACTAAATTTGAAATCAACAAATAAAAGATGTGAAAATTTGTTATTTTTATCTTCGGCTTTCTGTTTTGATTCTTACTGTTCTGCGTAGCCATTGTGCTTATTTTAGATAGGTTAAATAGATCTAAAGGCTGTAGAGTATTGCTGTTTTTATTTAAGATATCAATTAATATTTTTTCAGTATTAAGATGTTTTTACCATCATATCATATCCCCCAAATTTGAATAATCTTTTGATTTCAAAAGCAATGGAGGATAGAGAAACTCTGGATGTTAAAGATAATTAACTTTTAAATAAGTAAAATGAAACATAAAGGTATTTATTGCATTGACCCGTAGAAACTTAACATCTCAAATAATAAAATTATTCATATTATTTAAAAGCATTGCTCACAGTTAATTCCCATAAGAAATAGTATGTTTTGAAAGTTGAGTTCTAAAGAATAATTCCCACCAAAGAAACAATCTTATCTTGTAAAAATACTTCAATATCCAGTTTTTAGTGCCTAAAAAATTAAAACAAACATTGCGGATGCAGATTCTTGTACTTTATTTGGAGGATGACTTAGAGTAACAACATCTATTTGATTTGGAAAGTTTCAGGATATTCTTTTTAAATTGAATAGAAATAGATTAATACAACTTTTTTATGGATAAGAAGTGAGTTCTAGCTGATTTAATCATTTCAAAAAGATTTTGTTCTAATTAAGGAAGAGCTTCTCTTAACATCTTCCTAAATATTATTTGTTGATTATTTCATGATCTTCTGTAATTCCACTAAAGCCATTATTTCAATTGAAAATAGAAGCAAAGAAGATTTAAAATCAGAGATATATGAGTATTAAAGCAGTAGGTAACTGCAAATCAACAAAGATTAAAATAATAAATTAAATTCTCAAATATTTTGCAACAAAAAAAATAAATGGAATATGTAACCTTGTTTTTATCTTAGCTTTTAATCAAAAACTATTCTTATAACGATTGAGTAAAAGATGCTATTTTTGGTAAATAAGATTATTTTAATAATTCAATTCAGGGAAATAATTTGCATTTTAGATTAATGGATATCAGCATCGAGTGGTTGCTGTGAAATCTAGACAAGAAACAGATTAGAAAAGGGTGAAAAACAAATAATAAACATCATGAGTCACAATACGATGAAGTAGAAAAAAAAAAGATGAAAATTTCTTGTATTAGCTGGGGAATTTCTTGAGAAAAGAGAAGGTGCGATTTTTTAATTTTTGCTCAATGAGCAATTGTTAATTTGGACAAGTTTTTAAAATTAAGAAAAATATAATAAACAAAACTGGATTATTTCGAGAGTGACAACAAAAGACAATAACAGCAGCACACTAGGAAACAATCTTCTAGTTAGAGAATACCTGGTGATAATTAAAGCAATCAACAAAGAAACCTTTGAATTAAGTTGAAAATAGAGACTTCAAGATAATTTGATATAGCTCTCAGTTCTATAACCTTCAACGCGAACTCAGCAACAAAAATAAAGAATCATTTTTTCTGGAGATTTAAGTAATCCATTGTGTTCATTCACCTTCAAAAAAACAAATTTTTTTCTTCCAATAATTCCAATTTTAGAATGCTTCACTTGTGCGTTCTCCTTCTCTGTCATTTAAGCTACATCCAGCTAGGGAAACTAGACAGCACAATCCCTCAACCGAAACCTCATTTAACCGTGACTTGTTTTATAAAGCTCTTAGCGTACATTCCCTTCACGATTGGATTATAATTCTCATATTTCCAGAACGTCACCAAACTCATTCGAGATGTCTTAATCATGTTTTACATCATCGCGTAGTATTATACAATCGAATATGACCCAATCTACAAATTACTTACCTTTGATTTCTTCGCAATCTTCGCTTTGCCACTAATTCTGGAAGGATGGCAAGCAAACAATCCAAATTGCATCCTCTACCTCATCAAATTTTACTCTCTATATATACCATTGTTCATCAATTAACTCCTGATTCACGACAACAAAGTTGCTTAGACAGTCTTCTTACTGGCACTTCTAGAGGTCCCATCTATGGTGTATAGAAGAATAGATAAAGATCTTACAGAAATCCGCATGGATTCATATATCTTCAAATTAGTTAAATTACCTCAATAGAAACTCGCTATCCTACACTGCACTAGCAAGAACGCAAATCAAGCTAACCAAATCGAATTAGCAATTGCTTGCATTAAAAAGACCAACGATAAAGATGCGTGGACAATATTAAAAAGCATAGCTGTGAGTCATCACACATCTGATCTAAATTACATTGCACAAAGCCATGTCCTTGTGATATCTTCCTGCTCAGAGCTTAGAGTGTACGATGCTACGACTCTCAAGCTACTCAAAACCAATGTGGCTTCGCGAGCTTATAAAAGACTTTCATTTATCGGTTAAGATCATTTGTTTGCTTCTCTAACAAAAATCAATAGTTATGAATCATAAATTTCGATTTCCGATTCTATATTCGCAACGCTTACAGCAGCTAAAACAATCCCCTTAGATGCGCAGCCTGAGATATCTATGTTCATTAAGTATCCGATTTTATACAATACCAAAGGGGTTCCTTAGAAATTCGATAAATATTTATTTATCTGTGTACCTTCAGATCGACTCAACAGTCTAATGGTAGTAGATTTCAACCACTTAAATGAAGTGACACATAAACGAATTGAACCTACAAATGACTAAGATTTAAAACCTTCGCATGTTTCATAAGAATCTTCTGCTTCTCCGTTTGTTAGCGATGTTTAAACTCCTGAAATCTTTGACAACAAGAACTCTTTTAAAAAAATTAAATCTCCATACGAAGACAAAGAAGACCAAGAAGAAGATGATGATACTTTTGAGTAAAGTATGCCTTCAATACCTTATCCTGCGAAGAGAACCCGATCTAATTCTTACTCTGGGGAATATTCCAGTGAAATACATTTATATGAACATTTAAAACAATCAGCTGAATCATGCAGCTCTCTTCCTTTAGACGATCAGAAATCAACAGAGATGATCAAAGAATACCAAATTGATGGTAGTGCAATAAAAGATATTCTCGTACATGAGCATCTCTTGATAATATCTTGCTCAGAAAAAGTAGTATTTTTCGATTTACGATTGAGAAGAATAATCAAACGAATCTTCACTCTCAGCTTCGACACGAGAGTCTACTGGATTAAAGTCACCGAAAACTACACTTACTTCCTTCTGTCTAACGAGATCAAAGCATGGATGGCAAGATAGAATAATCACACGTAATGCATGGAAATTATTGAGCATTATAATTTCTTCGGAATTCAATATATTCTTGAGAATCCATGCTGCAAAGGACTCTATGTAATTTACAACAATTCGCTTTGTAAGTAAAAGATAGCTCTCATCAATCTACCTACCGAATGAAGGAGAAGTCTAACGATCTAGTTTTTTTGGTGATTTAAATTGTTATTTTATGAATTAATTATTGAAGTAAACAAAAATTTGTAATGCATTTATTTTTAACTTTTTGTGGTTTGTGAAATAAGCTAATTATTGTCAGTTGTATCAAAATATCTGTGATTTCTTCAAAGATCATAAAAATTAACCTTTGAACCCACCAACAAACAGATAAAGGTTTAAAGATTAGTCCAAAATGACAGTTTCAAGTCATCCATGCAGCCAAAGACAACTTAGAATCGTTCTGAAGTAGTTTTATAGAGATTACCAAAAATTTGCGAAATAATTAATTTACCGCCTTTTCTAGCAATACAGTTTAATCAGATTAATTCTGGGTGAAAAATTGCTTAAATCTTAAAAAATTGTAGATACAAACAGCCTGTATTAATAAACAAATAATAATAAATGAATTCAAATAATTTACACAAAAAGCGATCTTTGATTAGTGATCTTTATCGAGACTGGCATATTTTTCAATTTCTGGGAAAGTTAATAAACAATTCTTAATTTTTTATTAAGAAAAAATATATAAATTGTAAAAACAAAGAAAAAACCAGTTTACTGTTCTCAAATGGGCATCTGCTGCTTTCGAGAAAAGGAAGACGACTAGCATCCCTAACAACTGCTATCATCTCCCCCTTTGATTTCTAAGAATCTAGTTTTCAATGCAGAGAATAAGTTCAGAACATTTGTAAGAGATAACCGTTTGAAAAACACCACAGAGACTGAAACACACAACAACAATAACAACGAATAAAAAAAAGGAAAAAAAAAACCAAGTGTTAGTTTCTCTGCAATCGACACTGATACATTCGATGAAATAGAAAGAAACAGAACAGTCATGCCATTAATTTCAGAAATGGGTGTTCAATCGACTGAGAATCCTTCACAAGCAGAAGAAGAACATCAAGAAAAAGAATTTAACACAGTAAATAACAAAAATCATAACATTAATACTGGAAAGAAAGGAAATATTCATTCGTAAATGTAAACGGATTGACTATGGAAACACTGATGGATATTTGAGATTTTGCTCATGAAAAAGAATTACGCATAGGGTAAAATCTAGGGAGTTAATAATATTTTGAACCCATTTAGTTTCCAAAAAAGAAATGAGGTTGACTTATGTTTTTTAAGCCAAAAGCTAATGAATGAATGCAACTGGACCAAAAAAAGATTCTGTTATTTCATTCATTATCAGGAAATTAATTAAAAAAAAATAATCTCTTAAAAACTAAGGGAAATTTATTTATTTAACCACTCCTATCCCTCAAAATCAGGGAGATTTTACTGGAGAGAAAATTTAATTAATTCTTACACTTGTTAAGGATTGTTTGTTTCTTTTTGGATTAGTTTGAAGTCTTTGAAGAGGAAGAAGTACTTTATCAAGAGTAGGTTACTTAATCACCATTGGAAATCCATCTAGAGGAGATTCTCAAGAGTATCTAAAATGACAATACAAAGAGTATCAAAAATACAAGTCTAGATGATATTATTCTTCTTAATGATAAGAATAGTGAGACTTTTCATGCCGAAGATTGTTTAGTTACTGACAGAACTGACATCTGTAGATTTGAAATCAACAAAAATACTTGCTTTCATGTTGATTCGGATGATATTTCAAACTAATTAACCCTTCGACTTCGACAAGAACTTATTGAAAATGGGATAATTGAAGAATAACCGAAAAATACAACTGATTTATTTGGTGAACATCATTTTTAAGACGAAAGTCTTTCTTTGAATGAGAGTTTCAATGAAAACACACAACAAAAGGCTGTTCCAAATATTAATTTTAACAACGAATTAGCAAGTGAAGATGTTACTCTGCAAGCTTAGACAAATCCTCCTTTAAAAAAGAAAACCATCGTGAATCCATTGAATTTAAATAAACTCACATAATTCAAAGAAACCACGTTCAGTCAAAGAGTTTCATCCCATAGAAGCTCAGATTCACAGGGAATCATAATATTAAACAAATAATACAGTTAGCGAGGGAGTTATCAAAGCAGTCCGATGAACTAATTCAGTGAAAGAACATAATATAATGGGAGTTACAGTGCCAGGGTTAGTAATTTAGAAGAAATAAAAAATGAAAACGATCAGCAAATCGAAAGATCAAAGTTAGTAAAGAGATTTAGTTCTGGAATGATAGGCAGATCTAATAGCTTATCTGAGTTACTTCCATATGGTAGTGTGTATTCTCCTATTCATGTTTCGCAGAGGATATCAGGGTTTTCTTAAAGAGCAGCATCTAACAGTGCATAATGCATTCCTAATGAAAAGAGTAATAAGAATAATATGGGTATTCCACTTTCTATCTTTCATAATCGCCAACAATCTTAAGAAGTACAAAATCAGGATAAGTCTAGTGAATGAAGCTATTAAGATTCAAAAAATCAATTACTTTTTTTTTCATTTATTTTTCATATTTTTGATATGATTCTGATAATTTCAATATTCTGATAAGAGCATTCATCTAATTCAAAGGAATAAACTTCTTTAGAACAATTGGAAGATTACTCAAAAAATATCTAAGGTAGTTTGAGTTACTGTTTCAAAAGGTTATTGCAATTTCGTCTTTTTTGTGTCTCTTTTTACTTGTTTTGAGCTGATTGAAATAATCAATTAATTCCCCATGAGAATTGTAATAATTCTTGATCTTTTTTGCATGAAAATAATAAAATATTTAAGCTTATCTAGAATTGAGGGGAATTTTTGAGTTACTTCAAAAAAAAGACAGAGTTCATTGATATTGAGAACACATTTTTGATATCTTACTTACAATTCCTATTTGTTTTGTGTGTTTTTTTTTTCGTTTTGCTAATTAATCTTGGGAATCTTCCCTGCGAGCTGAACTTTCGAATCAACAAATTAAACGAAGAAAAAAAACAAAAATTATTGGGAGGGGCTGCTGGCTTTTCATTCTACTTATTAGCTATTTGTGGAGTTAGAGCAAGAAAAAAATGGGTTGCTGTGATTCTAAAGCCAGAAAAGAAAACAACTTCAGCAATAACGTTAAGATGCAATAGAGCTCAAGTTCAAGCAATGAAGAGAGCACAAACGGAGAAGTAGAAGGTAAAGTAAATAATATCTGCTTGAAGTAGCATGGATCTCATTCTAAATCTTCATCTTTGCTGGGATCTTCATCAGTTTCTTCGTCAATGCGTGAAATTCTTAAAAAAGCATCTTAAGCTAATTGTTTTGAAGAGCAATAACACATATCAATATTGGCAGCTCCAGCAGCATTACAACAACACAGAGAAGAGAGAGATCTAAGCTCATAAAGATAGGAATAGTTATAAGAAAAAAACGATGAATTGATTAAAACAGTTTCAACTCTTTTCTACACTCCTCCTCACAAATCAAGCGATGCGCCAGAATTACCTTAAGAAGACAGCTCCTTCATGCTCGAGTTACCTTAAAATGGATAGAAAACATACTTTGAGTTTGATCGTCGTAGTTAAAACGCAGAAATCAAACCAAACTTCTAAGATCGCTCAGAAGAACTTTTCAGAAGTGGATCTGTTCCTATCTACCTAAAAAACTCTAACGCCTTCATCATACCTGCGTCAAGCTCAGGCATACTCAACTTACCTTTGTTTCTCTAAGAGACCAAGGAGGCTCTCTTGTCTCTCTAGAATCGGCCTGATTTATTAGTTAATTCCAGGAAAACCAGCAGTGGACAAGGTGATTCAAAAGGTGGATCTTTTGAAGATAACAATAATTAGTATTTTTATAAGAACCCGGTAAATAATATCTTCGATGGGGATTTTGATGAAGATATTATGAAAATGAGTCCGAGTATATCCCCAAGGAGGTAGATTGTAACAACTTATGCTGCGTTAAACGGTGTGCCTTGTTCTTAAGAGGAGGCTTAAGCATTTATGCCACATAAGGAATTTCGATGGGACACACTCGTCCTTGAGTAAAAACAATGACGTTATTATCGCAAATTCTGGAAAAATATTCTAAAAATATCTCTTTTTTTTTGGAATAGAAATGAGTTAAGCCCAGAAGAACTGAAGCACTTCTTTGAATTCAAAGCCCTGTTTCTAAGTGAAATAAAATACTCCCACAAAGCAGATATTTCAGACCATTATCTTTTGCGCTTTTTACGTGCAAAAGATTTCTCTTTATAAGAGGGAAAACTCTATTTGCAAGAGCATCTTTCATGGCGAGAAAAGGAGTCTATTGCTTAAATATTTGTAAAATTATTATTTTGGTATTCTTATCTTAGATTTCAGTTTGATAGATATCCAAGGTTTTGCTCATTTTAAATAGGACTTTAGATTCACTGAGCTTGAAGAAGTAAAAGCTATTTATCCGCATGGTCTACATTATTCTGATAACGAAGTAAATGTTCTTTCTAGCCTTGATTTTTTGTAATATTTTCTTTTAAAACAAAGGGCAGACCGATCCTTATGGAGAGATTGAGCTTTTTAGATTATGATAAGTTATTCAACGAGATAACAAATCCAGAGAGATTCACTCGATATTTGATCCAGCGCAACGAAAGAATGCTACATCACGTGTTCTAACTCTGCAGCGAGAAGGCAGGAAAGCGTATTGACAAGTGCGTTGTGATTATCGATTGCAAAGAAATGAGTCTCAAAATGGACTAGGCTATTTCATTCCTTAAAGCGCACATACTACTCACTAAACAAAATTACCCAGAAATGCTTCACAAGTAGAAATATTTTGTTGGATTTTTCACATAGGAAAATACTTTGAATTTAATTCTTGAAATTACACCAAACCAGAATGGACTTGACTAGGTTACTTATATTTTTGCTTCTTTTGTTTGCAGGATGTATGTCATAAATACTGGAATGATTTTCAATCTAGCGTGGAAAGTACTTTCAATTATGGTAAGCGAACGAACTAAAAAAAATATCAAGATTCTAGGCAGAGATTACATCGAACAGCTGCAAGCAGATGTAAGGATAATTACGTGAACTTAAAAATACTCTAGCATGTGCTTATTTTTTACAACTGCAATTTATTTTAAAAGATTCCAATAGAGAATATCCCGAAATACTTGGGAGGAAAATGCACTTGCCTAAGTGAGAATTGTATCAATAATAATCCTGGTCCTTGAGAGAAATGACCTTGACTTACGAATGAATGCTAAAGGTAACTACAAAGTTACATTAGATTACTTCTCTAAGATATTCTCTTGTTAAGGATAATCTATTTTGGTAAATGTATTCTAGCTATCTACATATTGGCTATTTGGCCGATTTTCTTTGTATTTTAGATGATTATTGATAATAAAAATAATCTAAACTTGGGCGGTAATTCTTAATTTTAAATCAAAAAAATCAAGGCACTTACATGGGTAATCCTAGTTTCTTCAAAGATCAAATCTTACCAAACCTATGACTGCAAATGAGAATGATTGTACTATTGCATTTCAAGAATTAAGTTCATTTATTTTTTAAAATAATGGATTAAGAATCTAATCAAGATTTGATTTGTTTCCCTTTTCTGATTCAATGTGTGGGGATAAGAAGGAAATCAAATAATCTCTCTTATTTGATTAACATGAAAGCAAGCAGGGAGTTTTAATCAACCAAGGAAATGATGCAAATTAATTAAAAATTTAAGAAGGACTGTTGTTACGTGACAAGAAGTAGAGAGATAAAGATTCAACTTTTTTAAGCATTACTGTCAAATGAGTTTCAAAGCATAGTTAGAGGTGTTGATACACATCGAGAGCTTTAGGAATATTAACATCTATCATCAAGGAATCTATGTCTTAAGATCACGCATCTATCAGAAGCTGAGTGAGGTGCAAAAACAATTTAAATTATTGATGAAAAAATTAGTATTAAAGATATCATTGTAAATGGTAGCAATAAATCAAGGAAAAATGATTGAATATGTTAAGGAAATCTGACAAAAGTGATAGAATATTCAAGATATTGATTCTTTTCATTGAATTGCTACCAAACAGAACGATAAATATCAAGGAACCCTCAAAAATCTTGAATCAAGCGCTTTCTAACTTTTTCTCATGATATTTTATCTAAAAAAGGACAACATAGTCGATGCTCACCCATACAGAATTGTCGATTTCGATGAAAAATTAATCAGAGAGAAGATGAAGCAAAAATACAAGCTCAGTTCAGATCTCTACGATCATTACTTTTTCTCAAAAGCATTTATGATTAAATTTATGGATGAGATGGTAGACTTGGATGATATTTGCCATTTTAGAGCAGAAATCGACTCTTATCCGCATTACAATGAAGATAACTTTTACTTTGCTGTGGATCTTCTGTTCTCCAATGTTCCTACGACCTAAGATGCAACAGATATTATGAACGTAAGGGAATTGGTAGTTTAATGTATCATTGAGATTGTAGAAATCAAAAAAGAGTTTAAAACCACGTGATTCGGGCAAAAATGAAGAAAAAAACACTCAATTTTTATCTTTTTCTGTTCTTTTTTTTGAAAAGTCTTTTTGATTTCTCATTTAACCTCATATTTTTACTTTCTTTTCCAATAGATTCCAGATAAAAGTGGATTCCAAATTGTTGCTACTTTTGAGAGTCTCCTTCACAATTCTACCAAGGGTAAACTCAAGCAGCCTTGATAAAAGATATGCCCTTATTTCTGAAATCATGTAATTTGTAATGTTGTTTTATTCTATTTCCCTAGGGATTCGTGAGTACGTCCCAGTCTATTTCAATGATATTTATTATTCACAGGTCAACATTACTGTCCACACTGCTCTCATTAGTAAATATTTACATATTTTCTAGAAGTAGAAATATCTTTTACCTTGTAATTTACATATTATTATCTAATTTCCTTTTTTTGTTGTTGCAAAGACTATTAATTTAGATACATCCCTCCTAAAGTCAAAGCAGTTTAAAATGGTGAGAATGGAACGTCAGCTTCTTCTTCTTAGAATGGCTAATATCAAAATGGAAATTCACTATATCCTTCAAATCCCTAAAACTTTGAGTAGTTTTTCTAAATCATCACTTAAAATTGTAAAATAAAAAATATGTTCTATTCTCTTTCTTGTTGCGATCTCCATGCTATTTTTAGAGCAATAATCATAAGTTAAATACAATTTATTCTTAAACTCTCTCTCTAAAGACAGACCCTTCGAAGTAGATGAGAAATACAATATGTATGTTGCTTCTTTGAGATTTGACAACTAGAAATTCATAAAGCACTACAAAGAACTCCTTGAAAAAATGATCCATGATCATAGATAACTTGAATAGATGCTCTCAAAGGTTAGGAAATATCACTCATTTCGATTGAATTACAATATTTTTAGCCAATGGTTTAATATTGTTTATAAATTATTCAATTTAGATTCAAGAGTCTCAAATACCAGAGTATATTTCTAAAGTCTATGAAGAACAGCAATTTGCCAATCAAAATAAACAAAAGCAAGTCTAAGATGAAGAAAGGAAAGTAGAAGATGTTGATTCTTATGACAGTTAAAATAAAAGTATGGATTCTGCTACTACTGCAACTAATTTATCATTAGGTTCACTTTCTGAAGATATTAATTTGCCTAAATTCGATCCAAAAATATACTACTCATCTTATTATGATATCTCTAAGATTTGTGTCAGCAAGCTTTTCGATCTGGCATCAACTGAATAGGTTAAAAAATTGGTTACAGAAATTCAAAAGGTAGATAAAGTTTCCAATCGAATTAGCATTTTTATTTACAAATAAAAAATAAACTATATTAAGCAAAAAAAACTTGAGGAAGTTATAATTTGGTACTGACAATTATCTTTTGCTCTAATTTAGGAAATTAATGATCTAGCAGGAAGCTAATTCCTTGTCTGGAACTAATATGTGGAATTACTGCGAGAAAACACAGTGCAATTCACCAAAACACTCATCGATGAGTATTAGATTAAAATAACAGATTAATGGGGCTAAAGTATATTTAGGTATCCTGTTTGTGTACAAGAATTCTATTAGTTCTCCGATCGAAAATTAGGCAAAGCTCATGTGAGCTAAGCTAAGAAATATCGTAAAAATGCATGCTTTAAAGATCGTGAACCTCTCAACATTGAGGATCTCAATTTGTTCCCGAAAGCGAAAGTGCATCCCATATTGTTTCACGAAGTCTACACAAAAGACAAAGAATGCAATATGAACCCAAAGTAGCATAATCCTGTCACAAGAGAGTAAACAAAAACATCTTTGCATATCTTTTATTTAGTTTACTTCCCATTAAATATCTTGAAAAAACATTATTTTCCGTTTTGCTTTTTGATTCAAAAAGTGAAGCTCACTTAATTGTCCTCGCACATGGCTTCTAAGGCAGTTCTTATGATTTGAGACTCTTCAGCAATAATATCACAATAAAACATCCAGATGCTTTGCTTTTGTTGAGTTCTTGCAACGAAGACAACACCGATGGGGATATTACAGAAATGGGTGAGAGGCTGGCAGATGAAGTTAAAAGATATATTTCTTAACAGCTCTTTGGTAAAAAGCTTAAAAGGTAAATCAACAATAATAACAAATAGATCCCCAACCTCTTCAAAAAGATTTATTTTTGTTAATTTAAGGACATTATTTTACATATTATTGTTTTTTCTACTTATGAATTGTTAGATTATCATTCGTGGGTCATTCTCTTGGAGGATTGATTATCAGATCTGCATTACCGTTCCTAGCAGAATATGAATAGCTTTTCTTTACTTTCTTAACTTTCTCTTCTCCACATATGGGATATATGTTCAGCTAAAGCGCAATGGTTAATGCAGGTAATCATAAATTAGGTTAATAGTCAAATTTAATAATATGTGTAATTGTTTGAAATATTCTCTTAGGGTTATGGTTTATGAAGACATGGAATAAAACTTTGTGCTTGAAATAGCTGACTATGGCAGATGAAAAAGCAACTAAAGACACCTTCATTTATAATTTAGCCTTTAAACCAGTGGTAAGAATTGGTTTGGCTAAGTTTTGCCATTTCTGAATTGATTTTTAATTATTTTTTTAAAGAGACTATCTCATTTCAAGCACATAATCCTTTTCAGTTCTCCACAAGATTCATATGTACCCTTCCATTCTGCTAGAATTCAATAAACCTCCAAATAATCTGGAGATTCCAAGTAAAACTTATATTTAAATCCTAATTATTTGTAAAAACTTGTTAAAATATCTCTTTCGTATATTAACATTAGAACCTCAGTGATCTACGATACAATGTTGAAATCTATATTCTAGGATGTCTCTATTGATAGAATACATAGAGTAGACGTCTCCTTTGAAATTCCTGGAAAGTAATTAGCATTTATTTGACTTTATAATTATTATATTTCCACTTGATTTGATTACTTTTGTTGCTATTCAAAAACAGGGTGATTGATAACTTCATTGGAAGAGCTGCACATATTCAATTCCTTGAAAACGAATCCTTAATGAAAATGGTGTTGTCTGATTTCCAATACATTTTCATTTGAGGGATTTATATCTTCGAACAGTTATTTCATTCGTTGTGGCATGTGAATATTAAGAAATAACTAATTAACACATTCTTTTGCATAATCAATCTACCAGAAATATCTCTTGACTTTTGAGGAGATATTGCTGTGGTTATGGGGTGTTCTTTGTTTTAAAAAATCTCGAGGATTTTTTTTTTAATTAAATTCAGGTCAAAAGCAATTCAATTATTTGATTTGTCTTTTTACATTAATACTCTGTTTGATATCAATAGCCAATTTAAAGCTCTCCAAAATACTTTAAGCATATTGCTCTTCTTGCCTGCTTTTTCAATCAAACAATTAAAAACCATTTGTAGTAAATTTGATAAAAGAAAACAACAACATAAAAAGTAGATTTATAAATTGTTGAGAAAAGCTTTGCTAAAACTCACCACTTCGAAAAAAACACTTCAAAAAAAAGAGATAACATCAGGCTACAGCTCCTTAGAAAAGATAAAATAGAAAATATGTGCCTTTATGTGATACAATCAAAGAAGAGATTGTTCAAAAAGATCGGAGGAATTAGGAAATTTTGATGAGATTAGAACTTTAGGAAGCTATGCTTATTTACTCAAAGTTGCTTTGGGCCTTAAGCATCCCTTCATCTCTAAGTTATTGCCATGCATCTTCAGTAATAATATCTCCCTGAAACCAAAGACCATCTTCAATGATTGTAGAATCTGAGTTTGGAGAAGCATCAAGCCCGCAAAACAACAAAAAGAATGAGTTTTTGATTAAAATATGACATTTAGCAGAAGCTTTGTTGAGATACGCATGAATGCGGTTGTCAAGTATTCTTATTATTGTTGAAGAAAACATAAGAATTAAAGAAGAAAATCATAAAAAAATATGAGAATTGTTTAAAAAATGTCAAAATACAGAGTCAATACAAGTAACTCGTATGAAAAAACAAATGAAGATTATAATTGAAAGTGAGAAAATCACTTCTTTTCTTCTTTTTCTTCTAGTGCCGCTAGTCTCTTATTCGTATCTGTCCTAAAATCCTCCAGTTCTTTCTTGAGATCCTTCAGCGTTTAAAGGATGAGTTGCGAGGTTGCTTCCGATAAGGGCGCTTCCCCTACCTGGTTGAAAAAATAATATAACATTAATAAAGAGGAAAGATTGAAGATACTCTTCTGGCATGTTGAGTTTAAATAGAAGAACTATTTTAAGTGAAATTCATTTCTTTTGTTTCTTTTGATTTTTTATTAATTACATTTTCCATCAGAATTCGGACCAGATGAATTATTAATTTAAGACACGTTAATTTCCTTAAAATACTAATCAATGCTCTTTCCAGTTTGTTGAGAAACATTAGAGTTTTTTTCTTGGGAGGATAAAGTCATATTTATTTCAATTGGCTGATTAAGACTCTTTGAGGAATCAGTTAAAGATTTCGAACGCCGCACTACAAACCCCTTGTAGAAATTGTATGAAAGCACAACAGCTCGATTCAGCAGCATTAGGAGTATTAGTAAGTAATCACCAAATCTTCTTAAATGAAACCTTATTGAATTTCCTCTGATGTAGTATTTAAGAAACTCAATCAAATAAAGTAGGCATACACAATCAAATATTCTTTAGTTGAATTGTCATAATCTATAATTGAAATGGTTTTGAAATCAAGTCAACATAAACAAAAACAAGCATTCGAAATAGAGTCTATTATGTTTAAGTTCAAAGTACCATTCAATTACAAAGAATTTATTTTTTAGCTTGCTCCTTTTTTGAGTAGGTTCATTTTTATCTTATCTTTACTTTGAATTCTACTTTTTTTCAACCATTATCTCATCATTGTCATTTATCTTTTTTCTCTATTAACGCAGGATCAGATAGGAGTCCTTTAAGTGCTGAGTCTTGTGATATCAATGGAGATACATTCTGAAGATAAGGTAGTTCATTGATGAGCTTCGTTTTGAAAGATTCATATTTTTTCATATAGAGAAAAAAACACTTTTTCATGGCTTAATACTCTTGATCGTTGATTTTCGTAATATCCCCCTCGATGTACGGGAAAGGATTAGCAATGTGCTTTTCACCCCAGACCCTCGTCCCAAGCATCACATCCATTATGGCTTATTTTTCAATTAACACTTCATCTGTCTCTCCACGGATTCGATCTGGGATACGTGTAGCTTCACTGTAATTGATTCCAACTGGTGGACCTTCCCAATATTATTAAATTGGGTTAATGTGGTGCATCCCAACAACTGCAGTGACTTATTGTGCAGCTTGAAATGTCTCTTTCAAAAGTGCTGCCATGTAGAGATCTCTAGGAAGATTGAAAATATGAGGTAGAAAATTAATCGATGCATCTCTTATCGAAATAGGCTGCTTTAAATCCTTCATTTTAGTTAGCACAAACTTAAATAGATCCCTCATTTCGTGGATATCTACAGTATTTCCTAAAATTGATCTCAGTAATGGTTCTGGCATGTCTCCAAGCATGACTTTTTGTTTTCCCATAAGTCCAGTATAGAGAGTCCTATTGACGAGATGATACTGGGAATAATTTTTGTAGATTATATTTTCATTGATCGATTGGATGAAAGGCTGCGTGAGAGCAAGCGTAGTCTCTTTTTCTTGGATGTTTGGATAGGAATAAGCGTTGAAAGTATCGATGTATTGAAATTCTGTGTGAACTCTATTCCGAGAAAGCATATCGAGTACTGTGAGATTTACAACGCATTCTTCCCATGATTATGGTTTTAATACGTCAATGTTATCTAAACCGTTGACTTCATAGTCTTCGACTCCTTTTAAAGCACATTTATGAGCCATAAAACGCTGTCTAAAAAATGTTAAAAAAGAAATCATTTTTTTATTTCTCATGTAAAAAAAGATAATCCAAGGATACACCAAATGGAATCTCATTCATTATCTTTTCCTATTCTGTTTATTTGGCTGATTCTGATCACATAGTGTTCGTTATTTGGTTGATGTTATGTTTCAAGTTTTGTACCTTGCGATGAAAGGAGATGGATCCATTTAGATGAAAAGTAAATCTGGATTATTCACTGTGAACGATCTCGCTAAATCATCATAGTCTTTGTAGTCTTCCTTAGGTGTCCCAATAGGTGCACCGATCAGATGAATCTCATCTGAGGAACCTTCCGAATGATTACATCCTCCAAGTGGCTTCAATATTGCACTTGCTGTTTTATTCGCAAGACTTGAATCTCTTTAATTGAACAGGTAGTCTTCAGGAGAAAGAGTCTTGTACCCGAAGCAAGGCACCTTAGCTAAAGCGCAAGTTGTTTTATAACACTTCGAAAGCGAGCTGGCAGCTATTCCAATCATTTTTTAGTGAGTTTATAAATTAACTCCAACAAAATCTTGCTTTCTAGGCTTTTCTATGTGTGGAACTGCTGAAGATTTATTAACTCAAATCATCATTCCCTCCCGCTATCTTGATTTAAGGAAAAACTGCGTATAATATTCTGTTTTCTTTATTCGATTCGAGTAAGAATCCAAATATA
>Ga0302271_10001890_pt1 | contig 19532 bp, 2 predicted proteins | sample III_Bog_N1_1_FD_198767 | JGI IMG/M metagenome (GOLD analysis project Ga0302271, IMG submission 198767) | Peat permafrost microbial communities from Stordalen Mire near Abisko, Sweden - III_Bog_N1_1 | ecosystem: Environmental > Terrestrial > Soil > Wetlands > Peat | place: Sweden: Abisko...
AATATCAGGCACTTCCATAAAGCCTTTTTCGTTTAATCTCAAACTTTTGTGGCGAAAAAAATAATAATAAGAATTATTGGTTTTTTCGTTATCTAAAAGATTTGGGGAGAATAACACATTCTTGAATGAAAAATAATAATTTACATTAATAGTATTACAAGCTCTTATTGATTATCTGTTTATTTTGATTCCAGATGTTGTTACTTTGTTTCTCCCTTCCTTTCTTCCTCTTTATTTTATTAAACTAAAGATTAAAAAAGAAGAAAGAATTGGATTATTTTTTCTTTCACAGAATATTGCAGTTAAAATAAATCCAGTTGAAAGGGAAAATTACAATTAACTCCTCAAAAAAAGAAAAAGGCATTTGTATTTATTTACAATTTTAAATGTACTTTTTCGAACCTGATTAATGATAAAAAATTAAAGGAAATAAGTTCAGATAAGTCAAGTCACAAGTAAGAAATCATAGAACTACTACTACTTTGATTCTTAATTTCTCTAAAGATTTGATTGGCCTTTTTGTTCTATCAGATATTATTAATATATAAACTACTTCCCATCTTCATTAATCTGTGATAATAATTGCCTTTGAGGAAACTAATTAAAACTACTACATCTCTTCCTCGTTGCAGCAGCATAACAATATGGGCAAAAAAGATCATAGACATGAAATCCAAGCAATCATTGAACTCACTCAAAAGCTAGATCATAACGATATTGCCTACTTCTCCAAAGGACAGATTCCTTACTTAACTTCGCATTCTTTTTCTGATGTATGTTCATCAAAATATTATGATTATGATTCGCAAACAATAACAATCATTTCAAAAAATATATTTTCTTTCAAACTAGTATGGTCGAACAGTCCTTCATATGGCAGTTTGGTACAACAAATCTGAGATTCTCACGATTTTACTAGCCAAACCTGACATCCTAGCAATGATTAACATCCAAGATTTGGTAATACAAAAAATAAAAAAATAAGTTTGGAGTTTTATTAACTTTTTGGTTCCCTCAAAAAGCAAGAATTCTCCTTAAAACAATAAAAGCTTATTACTAATTATTATCTTGTTTGAAGATAAGAGGATTAAGCTGTTTTCATAGAGTTTTTGAGAGAGCTATGGTTGATAAAAGGGAGTGTGTTTTAAAAACAAAATTTTAAGTTTAAGGAAAGCAGTTTTATCATAATATTTTAAGAGAGTCATATTAAAAAGCGGTGAATAAGCAAAAATATTTAAAGAATCAAATAGAAAACACACACACAACTATAACTTAAATTATGTGGGAAGCTCAAATCACTTCTGTTATTTTATTAACATCATTATTTGAAGAAATAGCTTAAGTTTTGTGTTAAAAATATTATTTTTTTAGAATCAAGAAACGCCCTTGCATTTGGCATTCTTCGACTAAAAGCTCGTCTGTGCTATCGCTCTGATTGAAAAAGGAGCAAAATTTGATATTAAAAACTGCGTAAGTTTCTTTCTTTAATGTTTTCTTTCTTCTATTGCGTTATTTTACTAAATGCTAACTGTTAATTTTCTGGGGGTTTGTTTAGATTGAATAGCGGCCAATCGATGTTCTAATAGGAAAGAAGGAAAAGTAAGTTACGTTTTTGCAGCATCTGACACAGGCTAAATTACCAGATAATGATGATCACATTAAAATGAAGAATATGATTAAAAGAAAGATTTCAGTTTTAAATAAGCTAACCCAATCTGAGATTGACGACTGCTCTGAAATTCTCCCTACAAGAAGTGAAAACATGTTGAATTCAGCCATTGGGGTAATTTGTTTTTTTTTTAAAGAATAAGAAACTTCTTTTTCTTGATTCTTTCCAAAATCTTTAGGGATATATTTTTATTTTTTAAATTTGTTCTCTGCTAAAAAGTTGAGTCGTCGGATTCTTTAGATGCAATAATCAGTGCAAGGTGATATGGAATGTTCAATGATAGAAGAAATACCAATAGAAGCTCATCCAAGACCTATCCTTGAGTTTTAAATTCGACATATGCTCAAATCACTAGGATTTCAAACAACCAAAGGTCTTTCAAGTTTCTTTAACTCATAAATTTGATTCAAAAAGCAATATTTTTCTCACAAAGCCAACGTTGATAGAAACCCATTTTAAGTAACCCTTTCTCATTGTCTCAACCCTTGAATTTTTAATTTTTCAGAGTCTCTTCCCTTCTCGTTTCTATGCATTAACCTACCAAAAATGTGCCTTGATTGTTTCAATCTAAATTAGAATAATCAAGGAAAAAAGATGTAATTATGGTAGCACTAATCTCATTAATTTGAAATTTATGTATGCAGCTAGCTAATCTATCTTCTTAAGTATTTATATTTTCCTTTATTAATATTCTTCTATGGTGGAAATGCTTATGTTTGAAAATGAAAATAAAAATAATTTCACATAATTATTTCAAAAACAATCAGTCTCAAGATAAAGAAAGACGCTAGTGTTTATCAATTTGATATGGAAGACGATGTAGTAGTTTTATCCTAAGATTAATCAGGAACAAACTTAGAAGATTAATATTGTGTCATTTCAAATGAACTCACAATTCCTGAGAGTATTTCTGTAGCTTGCAGACTAGAGTTACTTTAAGTGTTTTTGTAGCTAGTATTGATAATACTATTCGCAGTTTCCTTTAAAGAGAACGATTCTAAAGATTGTTTCTTAAAAAGCTGCTTAACTTATTCATAAGGCATTCTTTCTTCGGGTGATATTTGAATGTCAAATTTTTAACAAAGCCATGCGAATAACCTGTGAGATTCAGAATATCGCTATTCAAGAGTATCACATTTCAGAACTGTGATAATGAATTACCTTCCTCCAACTTTCCAAGTAGTCGTCAAGCACGGTCCTGCAGTGCACGTTACACCCGTTTTCAGCCCTTCACAAACTGAATTATACCTTAAAAGACATTTGTTGGTATTTTCCCATGTTCCAAGTCGAACAAGACCTTGCTTAGTTTTAATTTAGCAAGTGTACTACTTAGTCTTAACAATTTATCTGAATATTGGTAGTTTATTGAGACAATGCGCAGATAGTTTGCAGATATCAAATGCACTTGACCGATTAGCTCTATTCACTAACCCATGTGGATTCGAGTAATGCGTTGAATTCAATCCAAGTTCTCTCGATTCTTTGTTCATCTCCGAAATGAATGATTTGATTGCATCTCTAGTCTTACAGTTCTCAAACGAATTAGGGTTAGCTTCAAGTTGTTATTTGCGTGTCTCATCGTTCTCAAAATAAAGTACTCTTCCATAATGTTCCTAATAATCACAAAACAAAGAATAAATATTTTAAGAAATAAATCAAATTTGATTTCTTTAAAAAAAACAAATACAGCTAAAGCAAAAGCAGCATCGTTTCCAGAAGGAAGCATTAAGCCATAAAGGAGATCCCATACTGATAATTTATCACCTGTCCGTAAATGTGCACTAGTCCCTTAACAAAAAACAGAATATATGGAGTAAATATTAGATTATTTTTGTTGTTAAAGCCAAAGATATTATTTTACCAATCATAGATGCAGCTGTTTTGGAGACTCTTACAGTGTCTGATTATTGAATTTTCTTTTTCAAAATGGCTTAGCAGATAATATGGCATGTCATGATTTTAGTCAGCGAAGCTATTTCTCGAGATTTTTTACTTTTCACTGCTAAAATTGGTTTATTTTTATCTACGTCAAAGATGCAGTAGCTCTTAGCACTTAGATTTAATGGAGTAATCTCATATGGATTGATTAAGAATTCTTCTGCTTCTGTGTTATCTAAAAATAATAAAAAATATCATTATCATTATTATTTTGGATTATCTATTAGAATTAACTATCCGAGCCCTTTAAAAACGAAATAATTATTGTATTAACAGAAATAACGTGATATTTCTTACCTTAAGATGGCATTCTAAGTGATTTGTCAATTGATTCGCTGTAATTCGAACGATTATCTTTGCTATATTTTGAAGATTTTTTTGGACTTGGGCTATCTTGAAAAGTGCGTTGATCTTCAGTGTTGTTAATTGTACTTTTTTCTTCACAAAAATCATTAATATCCTCAATCTAAGAAACTAACTACTGGTTTTCAATCTCTTCAGACAGATTGAAAAGTCCGCATTCTCCATTTTTGTCTTCTTGATTCGATTGTTCTAATATGTTTTATTCGCCTTCTTCTATGGTTTTTGGTCTATGTTAGTCAACATAATTAGTAAAATATTTTGAATCAACTCGTGATGAATAAAGAAAAAACTGAATAATGAATGTGCATTTACTTTTTTTTGTATTTTTTCTTCGATGAAACATAGATGTTGTTGTTACTCTTTGTTAGCTTGAAATTATAGATCTATTACTTAGAAGAGCTCTTTTTTTCACTTGAGTAAACTTGGATACTTGCTTCTTGATTAATATTATTATACTTTACTTGAGTATTCGCAGTGGATTGCCTTGTTATTCTATTGAAAACAGATTAATTTCCTGAAGTAAAAACATTTCTAATTCCCTGAGGAGCGAGCAGGATTTCTTTATTTTAGAGCTTTGAACTAATTCCTTCGTCTTCCACTTTGTTATTGAATTTAAACGAAGAAGCACGAATTGCTAGCGTCGGTCTTTCAAAAAGAGAGGAAGTTAATTATTCTTAGTTCTTCTTGAAAATATCATCTTTTTAACTAGCTTTGGGAGATTTCTACTCAAATGGTTTTCCATCAACCAAAATTAAGTTTGGATGCTATTTTGGGAGTATCGTCGATAATGCTCCTTCTTAGCGAAGAAAAGCATATTGTAATAAGGGAATTTACATCTTTAGCTTATTCGAAATGGAAGATTGCAGGGTATCTTAGGGTTATTTGATGGGGATTCTCATCGCATTATTTGATTTTAGCTCTTCACTTAAACTCACACTGGTACTCCTAATTTAATTACTTTGATTACCTTCAAGGATCAAAGGTCTTATTGGTATAATTGAGGACTTATCAGTGACTTTATTCAATCTCCTAGGTGATTTCATGTTATTTTAGGGGAAATGATTGATTCTTTGCTGCTATTTTGAAAAACTAAACAGAGTGAACCCACCACCATTTGATTCTTTTTTCTTAGTTTATTCTTGCTAAAATACTTCAACCACTCTATCTACTGATGCATTTTCAATATTATTCTTCATAGACCTTAAGTATATTACTTATTAGTTCTCCTTCTGTTTATTATTTCTGTTGTCGGAATTGTCTCTCTGAATATACTATCTTCCGAACTTTCGCTGGAAGACATTCGGACAAGTAGTATCTATAAAAGATGAAGAATCTACAACATCAAGATTATTGATCTATGAATGTCTTGGATAAGTTTCTTTTTATTCATTGTGTCTTCTACATTCTGAGTCAGATCTGCCATAACACAGCACGTTCATATGATCCCAAACTTTGAGCCAACAAACTGTTCACTCGTTCTTTTCTAACAATTTTTCTCTCTTTGAAGTTTGAGAAACTTATCTATCCCTTTGGACTCTTTACAGAATAAGAAATCGTAGTTAACTAATTCCGCGAAACTAAATAAATAAATCAAGCCAGCGAAGACGGGGTGCTTGAACAAATCAGTAACGACATATAAAAGAAAAACAGGCTGAATTAAATCATAAATATTTTTAATTCCTTTGAATGGTTGATAAAAGCAATTCAGACAAATCGTTCCTTAAAATTAATTTGATTACTAAATCAAAAAGAAGAAAAAAGAAGAAGTCTCCCTTTATTGCGCAGATCCCGGAGATACGCAGAAATAAAATTTGTTTCTGGTTCCAAGTTAACTAATAATTTTAGTAGATTCGATGGCTGATATTAATGCTTGAGGGAATCAATAATATTTTGGAAGATTTGTATGCAAATGGGGGAAGAAGATACAAAATAAATAAACAATAATAATATTTCTTTTTGCTTTTTATTGAAAATTTATCCTTATGAGGTTGTCTCTTATTTCCATGTGGCATGATTAATTAGTGTTTGTGTGTGTGTACTACAATTTAAATGTTTAAATATCAAAGGAATTATTGGAGATATCTATTTATTAAACTTCTCATGATTTCTATTCTTCTTTATCACTTGTTTTCACTTCCACCAACAACAGCAACAGGATTTTCCCTGCTTGAAGCATTTAGGTTACTCAGTTAATTCGCAGTAGAGATTGAAGCAGAGGATTATTTTCTTCTCTTGCATTTAAGTTCTTTGAATACTTTTTTATTTTCCTTTTGAATGTGATGTATTTCTTTTTTTGTAATCTATCCGGAGGGTCTGTTGGTATTAACGAAAGATTCAACTATCAAGACTACAGAATCGTAGATGCCCTCTAGCAGCGACACTAACAATCTATTGAAACTAATTACGAACGAGTGAATGTCTTGCAGCATATGTTAGAAAAAAACTACTTTTTATTATGGTGAGCGATTATCCTATTAACCTTTTGGTTTGTTTCAAAGAAGGAATACTTTATTTCTCTCTCTCTCTCTTTAGTTATTTAGAATGTGTTTTTTTTTGCGCTTCAATGTTGATTCCCTTTGCTTCTTGAAGATATTGAATACAAAAGAAAGATTGGTTTTGATATTTTGTTGCCTTGTTTTTCAACAAAATAAGAAAAAATAATTAGCCTTTTTAAATTGTTTTTCTTGCTAACTTTAATGACTTATTATGTCATTGTTTTAAATAAAATTATGATCTATGTTAAATATGTTAAAGCATCTTTATCAAGGCATCTTTAGAACTATTGCAATCAATTATAAATATTAGTAATATTCCAGATAATTTTAATCATTTCTTGTTGCCTTTGTCAGAAAGCGTATTGTCTAATTCAAAGGATTCAATAAAAGAAAAAGAAAAGAAAGCACTTGGTGTCAATAATAACAGTCAAGAGAGGAATACTAAGACCATTTCGAACAGCGAACTTCCATAATTGTTAGGATATATCACTGAGAAGAAGCATTTGATGGGAAATCACTAACAGGGAAACAATACCATCGTACAAGTTGGTAGTTTAAGAAAAAACGATGGAGGAATTGAAAGCAACGTGAACTACATTTAGATGGAAGAGCATAAGGGACAAGTATCTTAAACACACACTCATAGAAATCCAGGAGATCGTGTGCCTTTCTTCTATTGGCTAAATAAATTTAACTGCATTTAAGGTATTAGAAATAGATCCTTACCTGATTGGCTTGGTCACGCGAAAGTCTAATTATCATAAAATCAGCGATTCACCTAACATCACTGGGCATCGGAGTTGCTGATGCAAGTGTAGAAATACTCTGCATATAAAAACTAGCAATCATAATCGATCAGCGAGATTCAAAGAGCTTCTGAAAAATCATATTTTGACTCAACTGAATATCTTGCTCGACGAAAGGATGCTTGGATAGAAACTGCAAGCAACAGTAATAGAAGCTCCTTCAGCTCAAGCAGCTCCTACACAAATGAAATGAGAAAGCAAGTTGTTATTCAAAGAGAGAAAAAACTTCAAGATATCATAGAAAATACTGAGTTGCTACGAGAGAGCTTGCAAGAAGAAAGAAATTCCTTTTTCTAGATAAATTCTTCAGAACGGGCTCGCAGAGTGTCTGATTCAGCGAATTCAAAGAAATAATCAGGTAATGGATAAGAAATTAATAATGAAATGCTAGCTAATACATCAATAAGCTCTACTCCATCAAGAAATGAAAGTAAAGATAGTTAGAACATTTTCTGGGAGAACGATGAAGATCTAACTGATGAACAGTAACAACGAGAGGAAGAAGAATATGATAAAATGTTTAGGAATCTAAATAGGTACAAAGAAATAACTCGCGTTCTATTAAAGAATCTAGCAAATGTCGCTAAGAATCCAATTGCATTTCTACTCAGCAGCTACGTTGAAGTATTCTGCTACACGTACGACAGCAACAAACTCAGCTAGCCAAATGTATACCTAAAAGTGATAACTGAAGAAGTTAATGACTTTCTAGCGTTTTTATCAGATCTTCTAAGGGTCTACTACAAGTTAGATTACATCATTTACAAACGAGCAAGCAGTCCACAAGCACAAGAAATCAAGGATACGTCAGATATGTTCCTTTCATCTGATAATATTCATAATTTTCTATGCACAGCGTTGTTTTCGTACGATGGATTCTACAGAAAAATCAGCAAACTCTTCGCTGAAGCAGGAGAGAAAGCAGACTAGCAACTCCGCAGCTAAATCGATAAAAAATAAAATATTACAATGGCTGAGTTAGGGATTAGAAAGGAGTTTCATCTAGACACGTAAACGATATCATAGTAATCACTATTGTAATCATCAGAAGCATCTTCAAAGACTGCTGGTTATTATTATCCTTAACAATATTCCTCACATACACCATATGTAACTGCAATCGAAGATTTCAAGAGGGTTGCGATAACAAAAGCGCCTCTCTAGAAACTCAAAATTATCCTGAAAACATACGAAACGATTGAGCAGACTATCAAAGAATTCTATGAGGGTAACAAGATTCCTATGACACTGTCTTGCGATGCTGATAATTTTCTAGGGATAATCTAATTCATCATAATCAAATCGAAAGCGTACAATATTTCATCGGATATAAAGCTCATCGAAAGTTTTGTGAAGAACAATTCATCGAAATCGGCATCGTCTTATAAGTTAATTACGCTATTAGGAAGCATAGTTCATATATCAACATCCCCATGAAGATTGGAAAGAAAATGAAATATATCTCAGAGAAGTTTTACTTTGATATTTTGAAAATCTTGAATGACTTTAAAATATCATGCCAAAACAAGAACAGTTTATATAATGGGTCTATTTTATTTAATACTTTGATATTACATATTATCTTTATAAACAGTTGAAAATACAAATATTCTCATCATACATTTTCCCTTGTATTTATTCTGGAAAAAATCATGTTAACTTGCTGTGAATTTGGCTTGATTAAATACATTTCTTCACTAAAACTACGCAATTTGGCACCACAGTTTTTTAAATATTTTTTTACTCTAAAACTGATTTATCTGAGTATTTTACTCAGTCACTCTGACGATTTCAATTGGAGTGAGTTTCTTTTGCTCCATCCAAAACTCTAACTTGATAATAATTTTTCAAATCGAGCAAGGCATCCATTGAAATTACTGGATATTTTTTATTTTTTTGATTCTTAGCTTACCCGATGAAGTTCGAGATAATCTATTTTGGGAGCTATTTTCAGCGCTCCCAGATTCGATTCTGCAGTTACTGAATGAGAGAAGAGAGTCAATTGCTTTTCATAGAATAATGATTCAGTAGAATCGGAAACTATCCATACGGGTTATGAGTGAACGAATTAATTGATGATTTAATTTTAGAAAAAGAATAATCAAGCCAAGTAGGGAAAGGAGGGGTGTACTTAAAAATTATCTTACAGTTGTTGCAAAACATTTACTTTTTTTTTTCAATTAAATAAGCTAAAATCAATTACTCTTTTTTGAGTATTAATTTTTGTGCCAAAAGGCTGCTCATGCTATCAATCATTTCTCTTGATCTTTTAATTTCTTACAGTTTAATAAGTAAATTCATGTTAGGTTTTATGTAAGTATAAATAGTTTTTACGAAAAAAGAGGGGGATTTAGTTAATTAATTCCATTTTATTGAAATTTATAAGAAGAGATCAAGAACGCTGGGTGTGTTTTGCTCAGAATCTGTAGACTGTTCTACCAAATCGGAGTTAAGCAATTGACTTTTTAACGCGGTGCATATATTGAATTTTAGATGAGAAATCGAGTTTTTAAGATTCTAGAAAATCTGAATTAGAAAGATTATGATTGGATAATGGGGCAAGCACATCAAGCTGGGCTAAAGCAATTCTTGCTAATTGTTCTTTGAAAATGTTGATTGATGTCCATGTTTCCTATTGTTTTATGTTGGAAATTTAAAATAATCGAAGGTGCATTTGAAGGAGTACGGAGTTTTAGCTAATTTTAATAAAAGTAGATGGATTAAGCTAAAGAAACAAGAGGTCAAAGTGATTGTGATTGAAATAGTGCGTCTTGCTTGTTTCATTTTTCTAGCTAACTCGTTCAAAATCACTCATAAATCTACCTAGAAATTGCACAATCTAGGAGTCTACATCCAGCTCTTCAAGATGAGTCTAGTCGAAAAGGCGAATCAAGAAAACCATGAAGTATTTCGACATGTTGAAGTTATGGGCTTTCTTTTAGGAAGACTGATTAATGATTTGCATGTCCTCTGAGTTTTCCTGCTTGGAATTAATCTGGATTCTTTTGTTATTTTCAAATAAAGTTGAATAAATCTACGGATTCAAAATTGACTTCTGCTTAGTGATGTTTGAGCTTTTGAGCACTTTGTATTCACTTTGCAGGTAGAGACAGAATTTTAATTGAATGAGATTCAACAGGGAGGAAGAGATTTTGTAGGTTTCTAAGGTTTCCTTATTAGTCAGCTCTTCTTCGATTTGTGTTTGTATGGGATGATCATTTTGTAAGGATTTCTTCATTTAAGGTTGAGTTTTCGAGGCTATGAAAGTGTCTTCAAGAGCTCTTGTCTAAATCAGATCTTCATCGTCAAGATGGTGGCTAGAGCATGATTGAGATCTATTGAAATTAATCGAATTCGTAGAAGATTTGGATTTTTTTATGATTTTTTTTATCTTCAAAGGAGTCCTGGATTCATTTGTTGGAGCATTTGTAATTGTTAAAATGCATGGGTTGGCGTTGATATTACTCATATCAACGAACCTATAGGATGCACGTCTTTTTGATCCAAATCTCAAATGGTAATCTAAGTAATTATTTATGGAAGATGATGTCTTTTAGCTTTCAGCTGAATCTCTGCTAGATTTTTCATTTTGGTAGCTAATTTATTTCCAGATAACTGCTCTTTTCTTGATTATTTTGGATACTACATTCTTCAAAAGGTTTTCTTCATTGTCTTCAGAAAAAAGAAGAAAATAGTTATCTGAGAAACTGATTTCAATCTTTTGCTGGTTTGACGATAAGGATAGCACAGTGTTCATTGAGAATCAACAATTACTTGAGGTTAAGTGTCTTTTTGTGTGTTTACTTAGCACTATCTAAATAGAGAGAAAGATAAGACAACTATTTTATTTAGTTTGTGTGTTTATCTAAAAAGTTTTGTCTTATTTATTAATTTCTTATATCACATTAACTTGTGTATAAAGGAGCTTAAACTCCAAAAATATTACTAAAAAGATCGGTACGTTTGCAGAAAACTCTAATAATCAATAATCAAAGAGACTCAGAGACTCAACGAAAAAATCAGGCTGCTCAGAGCTCTCTGCTTTTTTTTGGCTTCACTCCCTTCCTGACTAATTAATTCAGAACTTTACGTCCACAATTCATTTGAATCATCCATTCACTGGAAAAATCTATCCTGCCCCATTAATAAACGAGAGTAATTTTACACCCGCTGCTCATAATCTGAATCAGTTTATATTTTACATTTTGAAATAAGTAAACAAAAAAGTATAGCTACAATCAAATAGCCAGATGACTCCAAAAAGAATCAAATAAACAATATTTATAACTTACACTTGATTTCAAGAAAGGGATTGACTTTCACTTTGTTCAGGCCTCTATAAGTGCGAACCAGGAATGGCTAATATTTGACGTTGTTGAAAGTGAAAACTCAAGGTTGTTAGGAATAATGTTGGATACTAATTTTTTCCTTCTAATTTTAGTTGTATTATCCATATTTTGAATGTTTAAGAGGCTGATTAGCTCTTGAGTTCTCTTTTCACCTCTAAATAAAATTAAAATATTGATCTTCCTCTCTTCCTCTAAAAAAAACGGAATAGTTTTTTTCGAACCAAAGATAACAATAGTAAAATTTGGTTCCCTACCCGATTTATACGAATAAGACTAGTAAACCAAAATAGAAGGGAAAGATAAACTTTTTCTATGTCAAACTCGTCATGAATTGAAGATGAAACAAAAATTACTTTCCATTGTGAACTGTGGATTCATTGAACTTTAAATTTTGAAAACAAGCTCAAAAAATGAGATAATAAAAATGAATGTTTTTCATTCAAATGTATGTCTTCTTCGGGATTAATATCATTTTTAAATTGTTGAAAACCACTCTTTTTCTTAAAAAATATGACCAGCAGCGTAATCTTATGAGATTTCTCTCCGTTTACCAAATTACAACATTTAATACTAGCTAGGAAAATGGACTTTATTCTTTCTTTGAATTCCTCCATTTTCTAGATACTCCTATGTTACTGCAAGCAATACATAAAATGATTAAACACTTGCAAAATTTTGTATCTTTTCACTCAGATAAATAAGATTCCTTTCAGGATTGCCTGAGGTGTATTTTTGATTGATAATTTACTTCTTTTTTCTAATGAATTTAAATCGTCGATTCACAATATCAACTATTTTATTTACTTCAAAATAGCAAGCAGAAAAATGACATTTGGCCTCTCAATTTTTGTTCCTATTTTGAACTTAATATCAAAAAAACTGTACTCACCCTCCCAATATAGATACTTTCCGCTATTTCATAATTATGTTCTTAGCTTCCTCTAAAAATTAACTCCTTTTTAAGTAATCTTGTTTTTTTGTGGACGGGTTAATATTTTAATGTCGACCCAGCGTAGGGATATATCATATTGTGCATATTCACTCGAAATTAAGCTGTAAAAAGGAAATGCAGTTTCCTTTCTTAAATTCTCAAGTGTGATTAATTTTGCGCCAGTAAATTAAAAAAAGGAAACTGTGGGGGTAAGGAAGTTGCAGGATATTACAAAATAAGAAGACCTATTAACTAATTAAAGCCAAGACTAACTTCAATTTTCGGTTGCTTCAAGTAGCTAAGAATATTACTAATATTTATATATTCGTATTAAGTTTAAGTTATTTTTCTACTGACAGAATTCATACAAGTGCTTCGATAATTTGGTGATTCTTCTTTTCCGCTATGTTTTTGTTTGAAATATTGCATTGGTTATAGACTAGGAATGCACTAAAATAAAAAAGAAATTGTCGTTTATTGTGTCTATTAATCAAGAGTCGAATCTAAGAGCTTTTCGACTGTTTTTATGGTGGTTCAATTGAAAAATAAATGATTTAAATTCCTGAACAGTGTGTGAGGACTTCTTAAATGAATTCCATGAAAGGATATTGAATTTTGTGAAAGTGTTTTTATGAAAGGATTAGAAAATTAAAGTGATTATTTTAAAAAATAAGATTTGTATCAACGCCTAAAAAATATGTATTATCTGTAAAATATTTGTGCTGCTGTTATTTGAATCACGTGTGTAAGAATGCGTAAAAATTTAATTCAAAAGAATATGACAATATTACTCTTGATAAGTAGTACTTGCAGAAAACAATTTAATTAAAGATCATATTTTGGACTGGTAATACTAACAAATTTGTTGTGATTATTAAACAAGAGAGAGAGAGAGCTAGAATGTGTTTCCTCCAACTAACGCAAGAAATCAGTTATTTTAATTATGTTTGAAATAACCTAATAAGAAAAAATGGAAATATCTCAAAAGTGAATACAAACAATCATGGTATTTTTATGATATTTTTTTTGAAGAAATATCTCTCAAAAAAACAAAGAAGCTCAATAGAAAATAAGATTCATTATTTCAAGCAAACCTTTAAAAACTCACCTGGAGAGGATTAAAATATTACTGACCATGAATTGCAGCTGTTTTTTAATTGAAAAAGATGAACCATTTCAAAGAAAGGTGAAATCAGTATTTTTCAGTTAAATCAACAAAAAAAGAAATAATTCTTATTATTTTTGATATTCGTAACACTGAAAATCTAATTTAATAAAAGTTGTCTTTTTCACTTTCTCAATCAATATTTATTAATTTGGTTGCTTTTGGTTTTTATCCTTGATGGCAGATATAATCTTATTTTATGGATGTTTTTTCATCATAAATGAATAAGTCTTTTGTAAGTTTATCTTGTTGATCCCTCCTGTCTTAATCATTTACCTTCATTTAACATTTTTTGTTGATATTCTTTGAAAAACGATTCTACTGATTTGACCTTGACCTCCATAGATGTTCCTTATTTTCTTTCTATATCCCTTCGTATCATCTTCTATTTTCTCAGTCATTTTTAATAATCAACAAATTCTCAATTCTCGAAAGAGATTCTTCTATTTTGATACTAAAAAATTCGTTTTTGTAAGTAATATGGAACAACTTTCTCTTCTCTTTGTCAAGATGTAGTTTAAGCAAAAAAAAAGAAAAGAATGAATTTCGATGCAATTTACAAAAAATAATCTAAGAATTTTCTAATGAAGCTTTTAGACAATCTTCTTCCCCCTTATTTTTGTTTGTTTGTTTTTAAGACTTGTTTCCTGTTTTCTATAAGAGGCATTAACAAATCGAAATCCAATCTCTTTAACTGACAAAAAAATAGAAACAATAATTTATTTTTATTTTTTTAACATAAATTATTTTTTTTGTTAATATAATAATTCTTCCTCCAACATTTTTGCAAAAATAATTTTTCATTTATTCCATATTTGATAAAATATCATAAATCTTTTAACTTTATTAATTTTTAAATTCAAAGAAATTAACTGCTATCAAGTGCAAACGAACTATTGTATTTGACTTCAGTTAATTAAAAATTTCAGCTGAGAAGAAAAGAAGATAACAAACAAATCATACAGATTTGAATTAATTTGCCTTCAGATTTCTCTCACAAGAGAACTCCTTAATAAAAAAACAAAACATTAATATTGTTTTTTTCTGCATTAATATCTTCAAGCCAAACAATTTAAAGCATAAAATCAAATTAGAAGGATATTATTTTTAGATTAGCTTTCCATATGTGCTATTTGATTCGCCTAAGCAAGTATCCATAGTTTTGAGTAGGTTGTATTTCGTAAGCATGCAAGCAATTGTGAAGGATGTGGTGACAAAATATTTTTTCAATCCCCGTTTTCCAAAGGATCGTACCCTAACCTATTCGCCATGACATTTTCAAGCGATTATACCTAATCCCTCACAATTATTGTAGCCAGAACATAAACCTTTTGTATATGGTCTTGCTTAAAATGGACGATAAAGCAAAGGAAAAAAATCTGAAGAAGATTGAATGCTAAACCTTCAATTTGTAATAAGCTGAGCACCGTTAATTTAAGATAAAAATGATTTTGATATTTAAAAGAGCTAAGAGGAAGTGAGTTTTTGATATTAAAAGCTGCGTATTCCCTTAACAATAATACCCACAGCTTTCAGATCTACTAAGGTACTTGTAGATCTTTTAGAATTCATCTAATTTTTGAACGCAAACCAAAACTAAGGATAATGGAAGTAATTCACTTTGAAACTCGTTGTTGTTGTTTCAATGATGAATGAACCCTGTTCCGCAAGTTGCCACTTCCTGCACATTAGCTCCTTCAAATATTTTTATCATTCGGACACAAAGCTAAACAAATGTTTAATTGTTTAAACAAAATGAGAAGAGCTTTGTTTAAAAGGCCACAACAACTCTCTTTGTTGTTTAAGTTTTTTCCTATCAAGAGGAGAAAAACAATCGCAGAGAATACAAATCTCTAGCGGATTCATTGAAAGAAAAATTAATTTAAAAATTCAAATTCAAAAACACATCAAAAAACAAATGAATATTTGTGAAAGCCCCCCATGCAAAAACAATTGAAATCAATCAAATCAATTGTTTGAAGTTTAACTGCTTTTCAAAACCTCTAATTAAATTGAATTATTTTGCTGGGGAGGCTAGCTTAATTACAAATTTCTAACTGAAATCGTTGATAAAGTCTGTTATTTTGTTTTGGCTTTTAATTTTCCCAATTCAATTTCTTCAAGTTAATGCTCATCATTAAGTACATTAAATTGTCACATATTCGAATTTGAAAAATAAAAAAAAATTGATTCATATTTAAAAAGATGTAATGAAATGAGCAAAATAGTAGGTTTTAAAGAAATGGAAACACAAAGAAATGCATATTTTTAGCTTAAACAAAAGTGCTCAATTATTTAATTTACTGATTTCTCTCTCTCAAAAATCAATGAGTTCAGGGTAGGATTTGATCATGATTCTATTCTTGAATGAAAGGAAGATTCTCTTTCCGATTTCTTAGTAAAGTTCTAACTAAAGCATATGTCTTAAATATGGTATTTGATGTTCCACAGTTGAAAAGGAAAGATTCGTTATCATGTCCTTACCATTCACCGTGTTGTAGACTTGAATGTAGAATTTATTATAATAGAAAATTGCTAAGATCTACAGCGGACGAACAGTGAATATCCCTCTGTATAATGTCTTCATGTAAAGCAAGCGATTTTCACTATCCAACAATTCGTTGATATTCACATTGTTGTTCATTTTAATTTTCTTCCTTGCTTTTTTGTCTATTAGCTAGATTTATCTCTTTTATTCCTGCGATTGTGCTCCATCTTCCATGTTACTCAAGCTCGGCTAGGAAGCTATTAGATTTTTAGCTATGATGGCATCTTCGTAAAGATAAGTGCTCGCAATATTCTAGACAATTTCTTATTGCTACAAGGGGGCTAAAATCAATTAATTGACTCCTTCAATCGCAACGCGGGATTTGTTAGCAGTATCGAACACTTCATTTTCATGATCGTAGAAGTTAATTGTCTGAGAGTACTACTGCTGAATGCTGGCTCGGATCCTATCGAGTAGAAGAAGAGAGATGCTAATTAAATCGGCTTAATAGAAAGTGCACTCTGAGAAATCTAAAAAATGAGGCTGATTTGATTAAGGAGTCTGCTAGCCTTCCACATGAGTGGCAAGATTGTTATTGTTTGAATTAAGATTATTATGGAAATTATTGTTAAAATTGGTATTAAAATCTAAATCTTCGTGGCTTTTGTTGTTGAATTAATGCGGGTGATGGTGGTGATTCGGTGTTGCATACAAGTGAGCACTTGGTTAAGGTGACGTTGCTAGATTTGCATATTAATGGAATTAATGCGCTTCTTTTGGTATGTTTCTGAACTTCTCACGGTTATGCGAGTAATACTAAAAGAATATCTGTCTCAGCATGATTTTTTCATTCACAGAGTTGATCTTCTCAAAGAAATTGATTCGCACATACATGTCCAGCTTGACTTACTCTGGATCTTCTAACGAAATCTGTGGAGAACTGAGAAGATCTTGTTTCGTTTTTTCATCTCGGAATCGAATCAGCACTTCGAAAAGACCATTTTTGTTTCCAGAAAAATTCACAAGCCCTTTTAGCAAGTATTCTCGCATGACACCAGAGTAGTTGTTTATTGTCATAAGCATCTCACCATTCGAGTCAATCGAAATAACAGTCAAATGTACAATCTCCTCCCATATCTATGAGAAATGTTCAAAATTATTCATTAAAACAAAAGAAATAATGATTTATCTTGTGTTTATTTTTAGATTTTACAGCCAGCTCGAAAAACGATGGATGCTAAGACACATTTGAAGGAGTATTATTCGATAAAAGTATATCAAAGAAAGGCTTTTTATCGATGTAAAACTACTATGAAGATTACAGCAGCTCTCCTGAGGAATCCATAGATTCTTCAGTGAGGTTTGTCATCTATTTCGTTGCTTTAAATATCCCTGCTTGCTATTTAATGCTATTTCGTTTGCTAACTGTTTTAGCTGATTAACTCTTCGACGGATCTAAATTAATGTATCGACTCTAGAAGCTATGATAATCTTTAGCATTGGTTAGTTCTTGAAAATTCTTATTCACAATTTTCTCTTGCAGAACTGTGTTTAGGAAATCGCCTGAGAGATTCTGCAGATTTGAAGAGTAAAATGTATTTGTAAACCTACGGCAATTAGAAGGCAAGTAGATCTGCATGTAGAAGTAATCTAACTGCGAATAATAGCCGATAGTCACGATAGCATATGTGTTCAAGACTCTCTTTACGCTTGTAAATAGTACTCGCTCACCACGTTAGATCAGTTCCATAAAGGAATGTTTGCCGATTTCCTTTGGAATCAGCATTCCTGGTGGCTAAATATTTCAAAGCAAAAAATTTTGCAATTTTTGAATAAAATTCAGATGATTTTGTGTAAATTTACTTTGATAGAGAACCTATTGATGAGGCAGAACTAATGACGGTCAACCTATTGAGGGTTGATTTTCGCTAAAGGAATGGAGAAAGATTTATAGAGTTAAGATTTAGAGTAAACTAGCGATTTAGATATTTTCTCAACGATTTTGAAGAGCAATAATTCGTTGAAAGCGTTCGAGAAAGAGTATTCCCTGTCAAATAAATGAGTGATATCTGATCTATCAAATAACAGTTTAAAAAGCTTGTTTCGTTGCCCTTTCCAAGGGACAATGTCTACTCGAATAAACACAGACTTATCGAAACCTAAGTGGGTTTTTGCTCTGAATACAGTGATAACCAGCAAGACTTTCTAACGATTTTGTATGTATGAATATGTTCGCAGAGTTTTACGATCGAAGTTTTTTAAGATAACTTCGTTTTATTGAAATTTCCATTCGTTATTCACGTCAAATGTTGCAATGGCATACTTTGCTATTTGCAAAAATTCACGGAGTTAATTCTTTTTTTTACGCTAGACAGCCCCTTCACAAGCTGTCAGACCCTCAAGTAAAAGAGTATTCTAACACCGCTAGCGTTCGATTCGGTTTGAAAAGGATATATGACGAATCCTCTCGCTCTGTTAAACAAAAAAGGAGACATTTTATGAAAATAAAAAATTACAACAGCAAAATAAGTTATTCTTAATATATTTTATTTGGCTTACTTCAGCAGAAAAAAGCGATGATATCTGTACTCTAGATCCATTCGTCTGTGATTTGCAAGTAAGGATATTGCTGATGAGGCTGCTTTTTAGATTTTCAATTGATGGTAGACCTTAATTAATGTGTGGTTATGAAATACGCTACTTCGAAGTAGAAGCGACTGTAGTGTATTGTTTCATTAGTGTCACGATAGTAGCATCTAGCCACTTCAGGTTTAGGCATCTTTCGAGGATTGCCTGATCTTTTATATTAATAATAGTCAGTGGCTATTTGCTTAGTGGTCTGTAGACAGTCAATTTATGATAGCTGGTAGTTTCAGTTTAAATGTACTTCAACATAACTACCATATCACTTCGATAAAGCAAAAAGAATGTTGAAGTAAAATCTTCTTATCTGGCAGGAGTCTCATAGTTTTAAAGTTTAGTTAGTCCCTGCTAGGCTAATAGTTTGATATCAAGGTTGCTTCTGAATTCGACGACTTGTTCTTCTCCAGATGTGATAGGTAGTCTAGCACCGAAGAATTTCCTATCAGCTCTTTTAGGAACCTTGCCTTTGTCACTTTGAATTTATAACTTATCTGCTTGCAATGTCAAGGGAGCAGCTTCGATAATTCGTGCTAGCTCTTGAGTGTCAAATCCAATGTTGCTGTAGATTTGATTAGGCTGAAGATGGTGATGTGTACATTTTTGTGCCTCCAAATCATCACTTTTTGATTTTGAAAAAGAAGTTTTTTGCAGATTGATGAATTATTTCTTGTAGGGTTTTCTATTT
>Ga0302271_10001891_pt1 | contig 19521 bp, 18 predicted proteins | sample III_Bog_N1_1_FD_198767 | JGI IMG/M metagenome (GOLD analysis project Ga0302271, IMG submission 198767) | Peat permafrost microbial communities from Stordalen Mire near Abisko, Sweden - III_Bog_N1_1 | ecosystem: Environmental > Terrestrial > Soil > Wetlands > Peat | place: Sweden: Abisko...
TGGCACGAATGGCTTGAGTGGGATTACTTCTCCATGGGTATACTTGGGCATGTTCTTTGCGTCATTCTGCTGGCACGTTGAAGATCTCTACATGTGCGCTCTCAATTATCTTCATCTTGGAGCACCCAAAACATGGTATTTTTATCAGATTTCAAATATCTTCTTCTGACATTTGCTTTCCTGTTCTTTGACAAGGTATGGCATTCCTCCATCTCACAAAAGCTAGTTCGAGAAGATCTACAAGGACACCTTCCCAGAGATTTTCTCTAAAAAGCCTGATGTTTTATTCCATTTAAATTTAATGTTTTCTCCCGCAGCTGCTGCTTCCAAAGGAATCCCTGTGTATAGAACTGATTAGCTCCCAGGGGAATTCATTTTTACTTTCCCGTAAACCTATCATGCGGGGTTTTCGCATGGATTTAACTGCGGGGAAGCTGTGAATGTGATCTCCTATGATTGGTTTGATCATTATCACAAAGCTGTCAGAGATTATGCAGAATTAAAACATCCAATCAAGAAATACTACAAAAGTGCTTCTTTTGCGATTGAATGGCTAATGACTAATGTGATCTTCAATCTTCAAGAATCAACATTCGACCTACAGCCGCTGTTGTTTGTAAGTCACAAAAACAAAAAAAACAACACAGATATTTCTAAATTATTTCTATTATTCACTAATTTTCTGTGTGTTATTTTTTCAAAAAGATCAAAGACGAGTACTTACGATTAGTCAAAGAAGAAAAGGCACAACGATAGAGATCGATTGAGAAATATCAAGGCATTACTGTTCTTGAATTATAAAATAAACTAGAAAGATACGATCGTCATGTTTGCTGGCAATGTGGATATTACCCATATTTCAGTTATTTGTACTGCGCAAACTGCTAAAAGAAAATGTGTCTACATCACGAAAGCATCTGCAGTTGCAACAAAATAGCACATAATATGACACAACTTGTGATCAGATTCAATGCACATGTAAGAACAATTTATTAAATATTTTAGTTAATTGCATATTTAATAATTTTTTTTGAATATTCCAAAAGGATTTAGAAGAGCATTTAAGTAAACTAAATGCGAAAATCAAGGAAGTATCATCACGCAAATGAGAGAATATTGTAATGTGCATTTCAATACGATCCTCTGGTTTTTGAGTTAGACAATTCAACGAAGAGCCTCTTAATATAATTCTAGTCTTCTCCAAAGAGAAGCAGTACTCATTCATCCTTGAGAATATAAATAATAATTACCTTTTCTATGTATTTTTATAAATTGTATCCTTATTTTTAGAGAAACTCAATAACAAAAAAAGGGTAATTTTACAAAAAAAGGGATTCTTTATCTACTCTCTACAATCAACACAAAAGAAATAGTTTGTATTTCATAAGAGAGCAAACCTATGATTTGCTTTCTTTGGAGTTAGACTGAAATTATCACACTTCAGACTGAATCAGATAATGATATGTAGTAGTTTTTGTATTCCATTTCAAAATAGAGCAGTTTCTCATTACCAACCACTTTCCATTGTCTGTTCTCAGAGTTTTTTATGATTTTTGTTATTGTTGGAAAGTTAATTGCCTTTCAAACACATTTATTCATCACATAAAGTTTGTCAACTACACAATTTTCTATGGTTTGCATGCAGCTCTGCAATTCGGGCATTCAGGTTTAATTTATGTGCTCTTGATGATAGAATCCCAGCAAAAAAGATGGCCACAGGGTGTAGATGATGTATTTTTCCTGCAATCATAGCATAATGTGCAAAGTAACTCTTAAGGTACTTCTATTTCGTTGTTGTCTTCAATTTGATCATCACCATTTTGATTTTCTTTCTTGTAAATGAATTCTTCACTTGGTAATGCTCTGGATGCTTTGTAATCTTTCACTACCCGATAAACCCATCTTATACCTTCTATGGTAAGTTAAATCGCCATAAGTTTACCAACTTTCACATATGTAATATTGTGGTCTTAAGGTTACCGCTGAAATACATATTTTATCCCAGCAACTCTCTTGGAAAGCTACACAAACAGTCCATCTAAAAAAAATGCGCAAAGATTAATTTTCACAATTTTCTCAGTGATCCCTGCGAAATCAGGGAAATTTCGCATAATACTAGCAAGAATTCCTCGATATTATCTTCTTTCAGCGAGCATGAGATTCCTCAATGCATCGTATTGTTTGGACAGAATTTTCTTAATTGCAAATGAAAAAATCGTAGCAAGAACGAAGAAGAGCAGCCTTCTACGGAATATTGTAGGTATACCTTCAAAATCAAAATCCTAGAGGTTAAACTAGGCAAGATTAGAGAATTCTTCTCCTAGCGTCTTTCGATTGAGTAACGTTGTAAGGACACAGTAGAAGCATGTTGATCCTATTCTAATCCAATCTTGATTGTTAGAGAGTGTTCGATAAGTTATCCCCCAAGGAACCATAACTTCAATAGCATCAACAACTTTTTGGTAAAGCCCGAAACCATATTCTTCGTCCTTTTGATTGACACGGAGGAGTTCTGGCTGAGTAGACAGAATCAGCCTATCCGACATTCAAAAATATTCTTTTTTGTCTTAACTTTTGATGAAAAAGTTGAACTCTTTATCAATAAAAAATATCAAATAATCACATTGAAAAATATCAACACATTCATACGCAAACAAGCAGATTTAGCTCTTATCCAATGAATTTACTAATATTTTTGTTTAAAAAAATGAAATCCTTTATCACTCTTTTGATTATTTCTTTCTTCCAAAAAATGCAAAAGTCAGTGCTTTTCTTAAAATTGTTCAAAACTAAATACATTTTTAGCAAAACTGCACTAGAAACCAAATGGTCATTAAAGAGACGATTGGAACTTATTCAATTTTACTTACTATTTCTGATCTGAATCAGGTATTATCTTTTTTAGAGAAGGAAAAATGAGCTAGAAAAATTTAAGAATTCGAAGTGAATTATGTTTGCTTTTTAAAGGACAAATCACTTATTGAAATCTTAGAAATGAATAACGCCACAAATTTAAAAAATCTATTTTAAAATGTGAAGGAGGTTTTAGGGATATGTTTGAAAGTTTTTAAAATGAGTTACGATAAAACAATAAAGGAAGTCTTTATGATAAAGTAGTGATGTCAAGTATAGCTTTGAAAAGAAGTGAGAAGAACTCAAACCTCAAATCTTGTCAGTATGAAGTCGCAAATGCTCATTTTGCATATGTATTGAGTTGAAAAGGAGACTTTCAAACTGTATTTGGGTGTAGATTATCTATTTCTGTTATTTTTGTTTTCAACTTCTTAGGCATAAGCTGAAAATTATCCCTCACAAATTGAGTTTGCGAGTATTATCTAGCAATAGCAAAAACGTAAGGGTTGTTCAGAAGAACATTGGTACTTAAGAAATCACCCATTTTATCATGAAATTGTCTTTTCATGGAGCTATTCATCCACATTTAATGCATTCAAAATCAAAAAAATAATTTTTCAAGGAGAACAACAATAACAACATCAATCTCAAATAAAAAATAGAAATCTCACTATTAAAAACCTATTTTTTGCCTCGCTTATGGTTCTACTCCTTTCTCAAGAATAAACTTTCTAGTTACTTAGTAGCAGCTCAATTTATGCTAGAATATCTTTTTCAGATTCCCTCTTTACTTTGAAAGTCTACGCATGATTTCCAAACACTCTCTATGCTTCACTCACTAATGACTTATATTCATTAACCTCCGCTTGCCATTTCATCTCGTCAACTGTATTCTACACCAGATTCTATTCCTTAACAATTCCTTCTTTGCTAGCTGCTGCAATTGCTTTCTTCTCATAGTAACTCCCAGAAGTCAAATCGACTTGCAAAGCCTTATAGGCATTAAGCATAATATCCTCATCGGAATCAATTATTATTATCAGATCTGGTTTTATCGCATAACTGCTGATTGCTTACAGCTAACTTTTAGCTAAACAAAAACAAAAACAGTTAACACCAAAAAAGTTATTTTTTTAACATATTTCGTTCTTATTACTTCTTGGAAAGCCTTCCGTTACATATCCTCTTTGCTTCGATGAAGTGCTAAGCATTTTAGCTCTCAAAAGACCAACAATAATGTCGTCTGGAATGGATTTCTTGTTTGAAAGTGCTTAGTGAATAAACCTACCAATTGCTGTTTTCTAGCGGATGTGCCAATCAAGCAGATCAAAAGTGCATATTTTATTAAACCCATAGTTCTAGCAGAGTGCTTTTTAGAGACTGCGGGCTTTAATTCTCAGATGAGGTGGTCTCATTATGAGAATATGAGGAGCTCTTTAACAAAAAAAGGAGCAAACAAAATGAATATGAAAATAGTCAACAACTAAACTGTATTTTTCTTTACCTTAACGGCGTGATGACTTTATCTTTAATCTTAAGGATGCTCTTCATATTATCAATAATAGCTTATTTACTCACTTTCGAAAGCTTAAAGCAATCAATAAATCCAGCATACATTTACTTGATTTCTTTTTTATTTAATTTATCCCTTGTAACTGCTCTTGAAGCAGTTTCTTGGTCTCCTTAGAACTAAGCTGTATACTACGCAATCGCATCAGCTTTTGAGTTCGTCAACAAGAATATCCTCTCTGAGAGGAGTCCATTTTATTATGCGAAAATAGCAGTTTCAAAATTAAATGGATATCCACTAAAAATGACTCCTCTGAAATGGCTATCAACTTTTTGAAGTGCTTGTTTAGCCTATTCGTTGATAATCTCTGTTTTCAGTGTCTTAATATGCTCATCGTCTCCGAGGGTAATCACATGATAGTTGAAATGTCTTGACACTGCATCAACGATTTCATTTCGTTGTTGCTGTGCACCTCCTGTGATGAATACAATTCTTTGTGATCTCTTTGCATTGATGAGATCGATCAAAAACTGCACAGGATCTTCAGGTTGATTGAGAATGAGTTGCTTTGTGTATGATTCCATGAGATCAGGAAGCTTTGAGTCTTCGATGTACTAAGCGACTAATTTCTCATAGCTGACTTTCTCGTTGTTATCCATTTTTTCACAAGTAGTATTTGTGTGTGTGTGATCTTAAAACTAAATAAATTTTCAATATCCTTTGAAGTGAAAAATTTCCTTTTTCGAGTTTAATCCAATCCCTTCTTGGGAGAAACAGCACATAACACACATATTAAGGAATTGTGCAACAGCTGTTTCATTTACTTTTTGAAATTAATTTATTTTGCAAAGAAGCCCAATACAATAAGTAATGAATTAAAAACAAACAATCTGTAATAAGGCTCATTCTAAGCTGAGATTTCATGAATTTTGGAAGTAAAAACCTTCATTTGCAGTTTCCAAATGTCGATTTTCTCAGCTTATTTTTATCTGAACAACCCTCTAGATTTCCAACTCCTCATTTTGTCACTCATACTTTATTGTAGTCAAAAAGTTCAGGGCCTTAGTAGTATCCAGGAGAAGTCTATTAAGAAGGCGACTAAAATCTGCTGCCGATTCCAAAGGATGCACCTTATTTCTGTGAAGGCGATCTATGCACAACTTTATACCTATAATCTTCAGTGAAAATATTTTTTTTCGAGTAAACATACGGATCATTTGGATTAGATCCAAACTAAGACGGTGCTTTGAAGGTACTTTACTAGAATCCATGATATTACGGAGACGGGAATCTGTCCGCTTTTGGAAGAGAATATGATGGGATACTGTGTGTCAACGAAGCTGCACTGTGGATATTTGACATGCCTTTGCCGAAAACTGAATCTGTATAAAGTTTATTGTATTCCTTGACTTGAATGTCATAGTTTAAATACGGAAGAGCTAAAGCAAACACAGATTTAATCGCTGGAATTGGTTATGGAGATCGCATCATCATAGAATTGTTGTTACTGGCACTAAAAACGCTGCTATTATTATGATTAACACTATTTTCGAGTTTTGGTAGGAAATGAGTGGGTTTTTCACCTTCTAGCATATGCTATCTCATAAGTTGTTTTCTTCTTTGTAATAATTCTTGTTTTTTGATGTCGCTAGGTGATGGAATTGAGATTTTCTTCATCTAATCTGATAACTCAATGGAATCAAACCTTGTTTTGCAAAAAAGTAAGTTTAGGATGATTGAACATTCACAAATCAAGTAGAATCTTACACATATTCATAGTTCACGTAGAGTTATCCAATGGAATGATCTTCTTAGAAAATATCTATTTTATGCGATCTGAATTTCCCTCCTTCTTAAAAATTCTCATCCAAGAATAACACAGTATTTCCAAGAGGCTAGCTGTCAGAGTTAAAATGCTTATCGTAAAGCTTAAAGGTTATCTTTAAGTCAAATGAAGGCTATGGGAAATATATCTTTTATTTCCATTCTAGTTTATCTGCTAAACCTAGAAACAAAGCTGTTTTTTATGTTTATCCATCATGTTAAACTGAGAGATAACCATCTTCAGCTGTATTATTGTTCTCTAAAAATACTTTTATGCCGTTCAGTTAAAGTATTCCATTTTTTTTAGGCCTAGCAGAGATCAATCTAGGATGTTAGGAGTGGTTTTGATATGTAGATGAGTTTAGGGATGGTGAATTAGCTTAAAAACTAGGGATTTAGTAATCAGTTTGAAAATAGAAAAAACCAATTTAAGAGCCTTTCCAAATTATTGGAACTCGATTAGGAGAAGATCCTTCTTTGATTTATTGTAATTTGAGTACTGCGTTGCCTAGTGATTGCTCTGATGAAGGGTTTTCTTCTTCCCCAATGATATCTAAGAAAATCTCTTATTCGTTTTGTAACATCAAGTTAAAACTTTCCGGCCAAGATAAATTAAACCCTGGAGTTCGTGAAGATTAAGTTATCCAGAATCTAGACCCAAGTTACATTCGCAAGCGATTATTCTATCAAGAAAGAAAAATAACAAATTTTTAAACAAGAAAACCCAGTTTTGAACTCATTGAAAAAAACGAATAAATAGGTAAAAAAAGTTACTTGTTTAGAAGGAAACTTCGATTATGCATCTGAAGAATCGATAGTCGCTTTCATTTTCGATATCAATAGCTTATGCAATAGATTATCTTTCTAGTTGATTCTTGTTTTTAACCTTTACTGTGGTTATGCTTAAAGCGGAAAGAATTCAAAGTTTAAAACTACCACTCCTACTGCTAATCCTTGATTCATGATCACTACTGAATGATCAACGGTACTTAGTTTTCTCACAAACGTGTTGATTCCTATTTCTTACGAACCTAAAAGGATTTCTTATTAACTTACTGATTGCTGCAAGACAAATAGACTCAAAGTGTATTCAGTAGTTTTTTAAAATGAAAATGATTGATCATTCCAGGTTAAAATGAAATTCTCATTATTGTCTGCAGATTTGGATCTCTTCACTTGCTGGCCTAGCGCAATCTCCACGAAAGGATCCTTTGGATATTTTGGATGGATAAAGTTGAAAGTGAGAAAGAAAAAAGGAATTGCATTCAAATGAAAGTTTTAAATAGCAAATATTGCATTCCCTTTTTGTATTCTCTCTTACAGTTAGTTAAATGTCTGGAAATAAAGACGAAATCTTCTGGATGTTGCAGCTTTTCAGTGTGACTTTGAAGGCTCCTTTACTCATATCCTTTTTGAGAATTCAGTTTTATTTATTGATTACTGCAAGTTTCTGATTCTCTGAAGGGTATTATTTATTATTAATCAGCTAACTTATTAATAGAAATGTATCTCACAAACATCCCAAAAATGTGTTAATCTAGTTTGTGTTCTCATAGGCCTATTTTCTTCACTTTCTTATGTTCTTATTCAAGAGTAATACTGGAGTTAATTAAAATAACCCAATAAGATCATCAGCAATACGAGTGGTTATATTAAAATAATTAGGAATTGACTTTCTTTCAAAATTATGGCTTTGATTGCATTTCATATTTGTTAAATTGATTGTCCATATGGATCAATAGATTCTAGTAGAGATCATCATTTTGAAAATGGTTTTGATTATTTAGAGAGATTAGTCAACCTTTCACTCTATTAATAAAAAAGCTTGAAGCTTAACAATTAATTTGGTTTAGTGGAAATGGGTAGGTGAAAAGATAATCAAAAAGTGTATTTAACAATAAAATGAAATGGACAAATTTCATGAATTGTCCAGGAATAAGCATATTGAAATTTAACGAGATAGTTCCACGTAAAGAAACTGCCAACAAGGGAAGGATTAACTTTATCATTTGGGGCAGCAAAAAGTATTTAAACGTAAGGAGCTTCAAGGAATACTTTTATTTGTTTCTAAGGGTTGCATAATCAAAAACACAATTTGATTGCAAAACAAAAAAAATTAAGAAAAAAATAATTTGTATTCAACTCAAAAAAAGCAACAAAAACACTATTAAGAAGACGAAGATGCTAGGATCTGGAGTATAGCAAAGACTCAAGAGCTTCGATATGTATCGGAAGCTACCTTCTGATTTAACTGAACCAACATTATCTGGAGCAGTTGTTTCAATTGTGAGTTCAGTTATCATGCTAGTTCTGTTCATCAGTGAATTTAACCACTATCTCACTGTCGAAGAAAGCAGTGAAATGTTCGTAGATGTAGCTCAAGGTGGATAGAAAATCAGAGTTAACATTGATATTGATTTCCCAAGATTCCCTTGTGATATCTTCTCCCTTGATGTTCAAGATATCATGGGGTCTCACTCTGTGAATGTTGAAGGTGATCTTACCAAAACTAGACTTTCCTCCAATGGACAATTCCTCGAGAAAATCAAACAAAGCACAAGTGGACATGATCATCACGGAAATGACTCTGGACCTGACTTTGAAAGAACTAAAAATGCATTTAACGCTGGTGAAGGTTGCAAGATCTCCGGTTTTATGCTTGTGAATAAAGTTCCAGGAAATTTCCACATTTCTTCCCATGCGTTTGGTAATATTCTCCCAAGAATATTCCAAGAAGCACGTTTGAACACATTAGATCTCTCTCACACGATTAACCATTTGTCATTTGGTGACGAAAACGATCTTTCGCGCATCAAAAAGACCTTCAGCTAAGGTATTCTACAGCCTCTCGATGGTACTCGCAAAATGAAACAAGAACAACTCAGAACTGTTGGAGTCACACATCAATACTACATAAGTGTTGTGCCGACTACGTATGTCGACCTGTCATCAAGAAAATCTCATGTCTTCTAGTTTGTTGCGAATGCTAATGAAATGACAACTTAGCATCTTCCAGCTGTATTTTTCAGATATGACCTCTCGCCCGTGACTGTTTAGTTCTCGTAAACTAGAGAATCATTTTTACATTTCCTTGTGCAAGTCTGCGCGATTATTGGAGGTGTTTTCACAGTTGCTGGTATTATCGATTCACTGGTTCATAGATCCGTAGTTCATTTGCTCAAAAAAGCTGAAATGGGCAAACTCTCATGAAAATAATACAAATTTTTTGGAAAAAAATAATTTTGGTTTCCAATTGTGTGTTGATATTTTGCTCCTTGTATTCATTTTGTCATGCAAATGATCATCCCTTCAAAGAAAAAAAGTGTGTTTTTTCTTCTTTTTTTACCTATCTTACTCACATTATCTCTGCTAACATCTTACATCTATAAAGCTACACTTCAAACACAAACAGAAATTTACAAAAAGATTTTATTTAACTTTTAAATATTCCTATTTGTTAACTTTTCATTCTTTGCTTAAGATCTCGATCTCTCTTTTTGAATCATACAACGCGTTCAAACTGATGATGTATTTGAAGTCAATCAGCAATTTCTTGAAAGCTTAAGTCCAATTATCAAGTCCTTTAAACTGTGAAGCGCTGTTTTGAACTGTTGTGTTCAAATTCAGTCCATCGATCGTTGAATTCGATGGATCAATTTTGAAAGGTAACTCAAAATTCATAATTATTGGTGGCAGAGCTTTTTAAGCTAGAAATACTGAAAACAATCCAAATTCATCGATTAGCAACTTCATTGCACGATTAAATTTGCCTTCTTCAGTTTTATTCGGAAATGGACCCTTCAGGAAAAGGGATTCGTTCTTATTTGCCTCGCAGACACACGATTCATTCCCACAGATTTCGATGTCTTTGATGAGACTCATTGTGTAACCAAACTTGTTCGTCAGATAAACAAACAGAAGTGCTACTTACCCTAACCCTGCGTTTGTCTCATCCCAATTTATCTGTGACCACAAACGAAATTAAAACCAGGAGTTTCTCCAAATTATTCATTAAAACAAAGGTTATTCTCGTTTTTTACATCTTCATTGAGATGTTTGCCTATTGCAAGTGAGTTAATCAGCCCAGTTTGCTCCACAACTGTGATGTGAAAGAGCGAATTTAAAGTATTAAATTTATTGAGTTTCTGCAATTTTTAGTCATAGATTCGTTCTAGATTATCTGCAATTAACTTCTTGCTGAGGAGAGTCTGCAAGCGTTTCTCAAAAACGTTGACTTCAGCCCAATAAGCTGATTCACTAATCTCAAAATCTAATACTCTATTTTTAAGTGTTTCCAAATTCTAAGATAATACACTGCTTTTCTTCTTTTGCTCGAGAATCTACTGTATTGATTTCTCCGAGTAATCACTGTTCGATTCTGCCATACTTTCCTGGATCTTTAAGTTAATTGCTGATATTCTATCTTCAACTTTCTCTAACTTTCCTTGAACGTCTTAGATTGAATCTTCAATTTTGTTCACTTCAGATTTTTCACTATTGATTTATGCTACAAGACAATCGTTGCATAAGTAGAAAGGTAATTCATATGCATCGATCAGATACAGTTCTTTCTGTAGATCTATGAGACAAAAGTTAAAGCAAAGATAGGTTCAAAAAGTCAGAATTTTTAAAGTAAATATTCTTTAAATCACTTTTGATCTTTCTTATTTCCAAAAAACCATTAATATTCAAATATACCTGGACGATCTCCAACTTTACAATTACCACAAGCTTTCTACTCCACTACTTTATCTAATGCAAGAGACATAAAGCAGGTTAAGAGTTTGATTGATTGTTAATTATGTTTTAACCTTAATGAAGTGCTTCGTCTTGTGAATTCTTATTTGCAGCTGCGCTCATAGATATTTTTGTTAGCTTTGAAAATAGATATTTTGTTGGTACAAATCACTTAATCTAAGTTTTTCTTGGATTATCACAATCTTATGAATTATTTAGCAATGCTTTCACAGAGAGATATTCCTTTTAAACAAATAATTCTTTTCTCTCCCAAATAAGATCTCTGAAATCAAATAACAAATGTTTCTTCAGCATAATATTTTGATAAACGCACTAAAACATTCACAACAAGCAATCAAACAAACTGAATCCTTTTTTTTTCAGCTTTCATCACTAAGCATCGCGCAGCATTTCTACAGAACAATCTCTGAATACTATTTCCTAAGACCTTTCTAATCCATCGCAAACACAATAAGAGTTTTTCGCGTTGTAAATCTTTGTGTGTAAAATTAAATATCATAACATCCTGATGCCCGCCGCTCGGGTTAAACAGCATCACTATCGTCAATGAAACAAAGTGTCTTCGGAGAAACTGTAAAGACATTCTGCACATACATCTTGTCTTTGTAGAAATAGTTCATTTCCGAAAGTTCCTCCTCGTCCATCCAAAAATCACCTCGTTAATGAGGGTTTTTTTAATGCTGCACTTTCTTCTCGAAGATCCTGGTACTTTGGTAGTAACTCATGAACTGCAAGAACGTGCCTGTTTGATTCACTCTCTCAACGAGAATGTACTTGTCGTCACCAAAAAACACATTTGAGATGAGACTCTAGTTAAACGAATAAAGCATAAGATCGACAATCGTGGTACCATTATGTAAATTTCTGTTTTCTTCTTCGACGAGTAAGAAAATTCGAATAAAGGGAGCTTCTTTGTCGTTTCCTACTAAGATAAGTTTGTTTTTTGACTTTCGCTCATCACCAAAAAGTCTTGCATATATTATGCAGATTTGATCGCTTAACAGTACACTGATCATTCTGTGACCCTGAATAACAAGTCAACAAAATTAGTAAAATATAAATATTACGTCTCTAAATGGGCTGGCTTACAGATGGGGTAAGATTATCGACTTCCTATGTCTATATGATGAAGTCAATTTTATCTTTGATGGACACATGATGTTTATGGTAGAACCCAACAGTTTAATCATCATCGAGCTTGCACACAGTCATCTACTCGCTTTATCCAAAATACGTATATGAAAATGGTTTCGCTTGTCCTTGCCTGAAGAAACTGCAAACAATCAGCAGCGATTCATGCGGCTCGGCGTTTGCAAAATGTTTTCTTTCACTCAAATCTTTCTTATCAAATACTTCACATGTTACAATTAGTTTGTTCCTCGGGAAACACTCATAGAAAAATGCATTTTCCTAGTTGTGCATTCTCGCATCGTCTTCTTCGATGGAGAATTGAGCATGTGTGGGGACTGTGATGTGAAATACTTCTGTTCGTAAACCTTTGTTAACTAAATCGAGAAAGCGCATTTCATATTGCTGCATGTAGGAAACGTAGAGATGACCATCTATTGTGAAGGCTTTGAATTGAGATGCTAACTAGCCTTCTAATTTCCCTCTATCAAGAAGAATTTTCTTTCGGAGGCTAATGTGGAAGAATCGTTTATCGAATAGGTATAAAAAGATAGTTGGACTGTACTTGCTCACATCTTCTATGATGATTGCTTCTTTAACAGGAGCGACTGTTTCAGTGAGGGTCATGCGAGTAGTATCGTTGATAAAGGCATTGTTTTCTTGTTTGTTGAGGTTAATCATTGGTTTTCTTAAGGCAAATTAGAGGATATTTTGTTAAAGTGATTATTATTTTAAATATTTTTGGTTTTGATTTATCAGACATTTTTGATCCAATTTTAAAGAAACTCAGGCGAATAAATCAAGATTTATTGAAAATTTGCTCCAAATGATCAACGATTTAGATGAAGAAGGGGAAGAGGGAGAAATAAAGTATTATATAAGAATAAACTAAATTAGTTAAGATTTCTGATAAATAGTCAATCCAAGCAGCATAAGAAATTAATATCAACAAAAAGTGAACAAATAACACATACACATTCTCTAAACTCTCATAAGTTAGTAAAGTATTTAAGCTTGCCAGATGTCCAATCCTGAATAACGCTTCTCGCAGCTTGTTCGAGATTTGGAATAGCACCCTGTGGAGTAAATCAAACAAAAATAGCATTAATTATTATTGTTTTAGAATCGTTATATATATTATTCTAAAGCGCTTATTAAAATATTTCTTTAAAAAGCATGATTCCAAAAATAATGAAAGAGAATATTGTTACCTTCTTGATTAATCCTTTAACTTTAGCCAGATTCTTCAAGAACTCAGTGATATTTGTGTAATCAGCTAGCTTGTAAAATATTAGGAGATCGTCCTTAGGGATCTTCTTGAGTATTTCTGCTACAGGTGCGGTTGGATCTTCGATTGAATCTGGTTTAAGTTAATTACGAAGAATATCTGATGATTTGTTAACTTTTTCATCAAGGATAACTCCTGGTGAATCAACAAGTTTCAGCTGGACTTCTCCTGTGTGTTCAGTAATGGTTTTAGTCTTCTTTAATCTAAATTTTTAGCAAATTTATTTATAATTATTTATTATGAAAAGCAATAATTATTATTTTGCTAAATTTTACGCTCTAAGAACAGATATTTTCCCAACATTAGGATATCCAATGACTCCAACGATAATAGCTGATTTAGTAGTATCCTTAAAATAACTTTGGATCAGTTCAGCTAATTGTTCTGCATTAATTGCATTTGGATTAGTAGCAGTATCTGGTAAACCTTCCTTTTCTTATCTGAGTAAGACAGTCGTGTACTCCTTTTCTAGCTCATTCTTCCAAGCACTGGAGTTGCTCCTAAATTAATAAAAATCATATTAATATCAACCCATTTTTCCCCTGCTTTAGTGTTTAATATATTTTACTCAGGAACAAGATCAGTCTTAGTTAGAACGAGAATGATTTTTTTATTGCTTTTAATGATTTCTAATCTCTTGCATCTGCAGGATTAAGGATCACGGGAATCTAATATTTCCAGCACAACATCTGATGCTTCTATAACTTTCTTGACTTCTTTGTAGTATTTCTTGCTCTCTTTAATCAAAGTAGCGGCATCTTTTAGATGGAATCCTTCTCTTTCTTGTTTGAGTTCATCATTCAGATTCTTCAATTCAACTTCTTCGAACACCATTTTTTTATTTGCAATTTCTTCAACTTCAATATCTTCCTCTGGTTTCTTTCCACCAAGTTATTTCTGCAGTTTCTCGAGTTCTCTTTGTTTCTTTTTCATTTCGAGCTAATCTAACACATCCTTCTTGAAAGGGAAAGTATTAGGTAATTCAACGTGCTATGTGCTCTCTAAAAAAAAACAAAACAAGAATTTAGGCTAAGAAGGAAAAAATTAGCATTGAAATCAAGTTAGAAATATAAAAAAGAATATGGATTTTGAAATAAAACGAGAGAACATTCAAAGCAGCGCAAACCAATTAATTCTCAAACGGATTGTTATGGCTTTATTACTCTTCTTAATGATGCCCATGGTTTTAAGTCTTTTTGCTTCTTTCTTCATCTTCTTATTGTGCTCTTTGACTTTCTTATCAATCTTATTCTTCTTTGATGTGCCTTATCTTTTGGAAGCCTTGTGTGATGGTTTGTTAGAGAACTTGACCATTTTTATGTTTGAATTTAGGTGATACTGATAGAGATAATTAAAAGTTGTGGTTTGGATTAATATTATTCTTTTCGATTATGCTTGTGAATTTAGAAGAAGATAAGAAATCTAAACACTTTTTGAGCTCGTTTTAATTTAGTTAATTTTGATTCCCTTGTTTTTTTCAGTTTAACTCTACTTTGGCTGATATTGTGTTTGATCCATGGACAATTACTGCCAATATTTTGGATATCTTCAATATTTTTAGATTAAAAAACTAGCAAACTATGAGAATAACAACAGATTCGCTAAGAGATACAAATCTGAGTAAAATAACTTAAATAATGAACTTTTTTTTAGAGATAAATTAATTTAATCAAAAAATGGTCAAATTAAATAAAAATTAAACAAAACAGCATCCTTACTCAAATAAATAAAAAAGTTCATGCAAACTAACATATTAATATCTGCGAATTACAAATATTTTAAACAGTTTTTTGTCATTGATTTTCATCATTATTCTTGCTATTTAAAGATTCTTACTATTCTGTTTTTTATCTTTATATCAATATTGATGAAGAGTCTATCGCTGGCTTCAATATTGATGAAGAAGATGATGAAAATGTAGGCTATGGTGCAAATATCATTTTAGCCCTGAGTAATACAAGATTTAACGTTTTTTCTTTAATATCAAAGACACTCAAAAGCTAATGCAAGTACTCAGGTCTGACCATCAGCAGAGATAATATTTAATCAGGAGAGAAATCTCTGAATTGAGCGTAGCTGATTTTGTTTGAAGCTAATAATTCTTGTTCTTTTTCCATTTCTTCCTTTAGAATCTTCGACGCTTTGATTACCTTTATCGTATCATACAATACGTTTCTAAGTTCTCTATCTTGCAGTTTCGATAAGGAAAGACTGCTTCCAATCGATTTCGGAGGAGGAGTAAAGAACGATCGATTTCTGGCTTCATCTGAAGCACCAATTTCAAAGAACATAGAATCTGCAAGTCCAGTTGAAGGGGAAGACACTTTATTTGCTTTGAGTACTCTCTTGCGCTAAGAATCAAAGCAATCCTGTAATACCTTCCTCATCTCACTAAATCCATTAGATTTCTTTAAAAAATAAACCCTGATTTCCTCGTTAATCTCTCTGACTCTGGTAGTTTCGAAATTGATTTTTCTAATCATTTCAGAACTTTCACTCCTCACCAATGAAGGCTATGATGTGCTCTTGCTGATAGCAATAGGTTTTCCGCCTTTTAATTTATGAAATTTCAAAGATTCATATTTTAGATTTAATTAACTTTCTGGAACAGACGTAAGATAATTATCGTTTTCATCGACTTGTTTAGGTGCTCCTATCAATGGTTCCAGATGTTAATGCTAGTGCAACTTCCTGAGTCTCTTCGAAAGTGCTTCTTTTTAAGCAGATATTTCCATGACAAGCGAGTTAGTCGTTCTTATCGCATGTTTTTTCGCTTCTATTTCAATCCGCATTTAAGATATATGTGATTCACATTAATCTATTTTGCCTTAGATACCATCACTTGCTTTTTTGAGATTATTTGAGAATTATTCGAGACTCTTCAAATCCTCTAAATCCTTTTTGATCATGGAACTTTCATTCACTTCGATACCTTGTTTCGCGAGTTTCTCCTCGAGTTTCTGCACTAATCTCTCTTCCCTATTCAAGCGGTTTAAATCGACTAAGACTTTATTCTTCAACTTTTCTTGGTTAACATTCTTGCAATACGATACTCTCCCATCAAAATCATCTATGAAATCACGAACACCTGTGTAATTAAACCGCACATTCACAGGCATATCGAATCCAGCTTGTATTGGACTCGAAAAGAAACCTGCAAACGCTGTCTAATCCTTTTTTACTGCAGTCATTACATCTGAACCAGTTCTTGACATTTTTTTCACTTTTCCCCCTCTTAAAGTTTATTTTTTTCTTCCTATTAGCCTAATCTAATTTCTTGATCCGTTTCAGTAAGTGATCTTCAATTAAACAAATAATTCCTTCTAAAAGCCTTCTTTTTCTCAAAGTGCAAACATACATAATTAAAGTGTCAAATAATGCAGCTAACTTCCTTATTGCCAAGTTCTTTTTCATTGAATTCATTTATTAATCTTGTGCTTTTATTTTTAAGAATTGTTTCTTTTAGATAAGTCATTTTAAACAATACTTTCATAACAAAAAGAGAGTGTGTGTTTGCTTTCCTCTTGAAGCATAAGCAGAGAGAATAGTTTTAATGAAGTCAATGATAAACCACAGGAGAGGATAATTCCCTTGATATGTGACTAAACTTAATAAATTGAGATATTATTTATCTACTATTTTTGGAATAATTTAAGGAGTAAATATCAAGCAAATTTTCACATTGAGACAATTATTTATGAATGTGGTGGGTATCATCGATTGAGCTTACCACCCCAGCTAATTTATTCTGAATTTATAGCATAAAAAGTTGATTGTATAATAAAAATAAGAGTTCAGCAATGATTTCATATCCACTTGATTGAATGTTATTAGAATCATGGGATGGGGATTATTTCTGGAATACAAAATGATGTTCATTACCTTTGGATATTTCAAGAACCTTTAGATAATAACCATTAACATCAAATTATTCCATGATTCGGAAAATCCCAATAACTCTAAGATGTTTTCAGCTAGTTAAAAATGCATTTATTAGATTTCATCAGGAGAATTTATTGGAGTTAACAAACAAGAAAAATAACTTAATTAATCATAAACCTAATTTAAATTATGCAGCCACTTTTAAAGGTATTTACAACCCTCTCTTTCTCTCTGCTAATAGAGCATGTTGTATAATAATAAAGTAGAATCTGTCACCTCTACATCTGATCACTCTCTTTTTAAATATTTTTTAAGGATATTGAATATCTTTGATATTTCTTATCTTTCATAGGTTTCCAAAGAAGAAACACAATAATCAAAAGAACAATACTTTTTCAGAAATTCATCAGCACCTTTCGCTTGATCAATTTCTTGATTTGATAAACAACACAACACATCCAGTCTCAGTAAAATGGTCGAAGAAGAAAAAGGGCAGACATAATCAGGAGGAGCACTTGCTTATAAAAAGTAAGACGATTTAAAAAATCAATATCATCTTTAGATTCTTGGATTCAGCAGTTACCCTAAATATTTTTGTAATTTGTGTTTCGCCTATTTGAATGTAAAAACAGGTTGTATTCTGACTTATTCGTAGAGGGAACGAATCTATTGAAAGTTGAGAAAGAAGAACTCCAGGAATATATCTACGATAACTACAGGGATTTCATAGCCTTACAAGGGGAATACGATGAGTTCTACAAATAATTTGGAGACATAAAATCATAATTTTCAGCGTTTGAGAATGCACTCAGCTATATTTTTGAGAATGTCAGCGATGTTAAGAAGCGCAAACTCTAATAACAGTAGTAGAAGCAGTAGCAATTAAAGCGTGCACAAAGCAAAATTGATGATAGTGACACAAGTGATGACGACATTGATGATAAAAGTGATAAAACGAAAAGTAACACCAATGAGACAGATGAAGATAATGAGGATGACTATGACAATATCAATGAAACTGATTAAAATAGCTATGCTAGATTCTAGCAAAGACAAAAGGCAAAAAAGGAAAAATAAGAAATAGCGGAGTAGATCAACGAATTACTAGACAGTATTAGTATCTTTACATTTGAAAAGAACTATGCAGATGCTACGAAGAATTTCACATTGATGCAAGATATGCTGAGCTCAGAGAAGTACTCTGTTTATCTCTCACAACATCAAATCAGGTAAAAACATTGAATTGTAATTACGATTGCTATTATGTCTAGGTCTGCTTGAGTGGATAAAAAATATTATTTTTTGAAGAATTGTTATGAATCCAGTAGACTGATGTTTCTCTGGATAAAATAATCCAAAAAAGTTCATTATGAAAAGAATAATTCTAATAATAATGCTAATATGATGATAGTGGTAGCTATGAGGATATTGAAACTTTTTGTATTTGAAAACATCAGAAAGACACTTGAGTAGCACTACTAAGTTCTCACTGACTCGTTGATCAGCGATTTAGTGTCTGAAAATCCTCTCACGAAATTGAACGATCTCATTGGATTTCTGAAATAAATTAGATAAACTGCAAGAGCTGCAGAGGGATACCTTGAAGTACAAAAGAGAAAATTAGCTGTAAGAAAAAAATGAGATTTAACTTTTGCTCAAAATTTAGAGTAATAATTGCAGAACTAATCACAAATATTCTTTAAATTATTTGTAATAGCACGCTATGACCTTAAGCATCTCGAAAGTTGGAAAGCTTGAAGGGGAAAGAATGGAGAAATTAACAGAGGAATATGTCAATTTCGTGCTCGCAGTTTCTGGAGAATTTCAGATTATATTTCCAGTAAAAAGGAGAAAATATTAATTTTCATTATCATGATTCTCATTTTTCGAATTAAGTTTGCTAACTTAGTTTATTGTTTTCCTGATTCTTCAAGAGCGTAGAAGAAAAAGACAAATATCTTCGAAGTTTCTTATCGAATTGGGTGAATCAGAGCTGCTCAGTGTTTTTTTATTGCATCCAGCAGAACGTATTCTGGGGAACTGAAATCGAAGATATCCGTAAGTAACCCACAACAAAAGAGAAGATGTTCATACTTCAAAGAGAGAATTTACTTCTTTTTATAGAAAAGTTCTTATTATTTTGGTTGATGCTTCTTCTTTTTTTTCTCAGTGGAGAACGTTAAAATCATATCAAACGTGTTATTCGAAAAAGAACAAAAGAACTTAAGTCTCAATTTCATTATGCAACGACTATTCATCGATGAGATACAGCTCAAAA
>Ga0302271_10001892_pt1 | contig 19515 bp, 17 predicted proteins | sample III_Bog_N1_1_FD_198767 | JGI IMG/M metagenome (GOLD analysis project Ga0302271, IMG submission 198767) | Peat permafrost microbial communities from Stordalen Mire near Abisko, Sweden - III_Bog_N1_1 | ecosystem: Environmental > Terrestrial > Soil > Wetlands > Peat | place: Sweden: Abisko...
CTTGGTTGTCTCGGTAACACAGTGATCATATTATTAGTTATTATATTTCAGAGGAGGGAGTTGCCGTTTACCCGGGTTCGTGAAATGCAACAGAAAGGAACAAACTCCTTATTTGCTATCTTCAGCATGATACTTATGTTTATTATAGGCGGAATTGTTTATGGTACATCTTTCCTGCCGGGATGGATTACTGTTCTTATATGCGGACTGGTTGCAGGAATAATTGTTTTGATCTTCAGGTTTATCAGGAAGAGTTGGATATCTGCTTAAGGGTCGGTAACTTTGGGACTTTTGAAGCAAAACTATTATCTTTCCTGATGAAAAGTTCACGCCTTATTATTATACAAAAACTCATATATAAGTATTCTTTGCGGAAATATTTACTCCTGATTCCCGGAATTTTTTTCCCACTGTCGAAAGCTTCATCGCAGGATTATTTTCAGCAGAAAGTAAAATATGATATTCATGTAACTCTTAATGACCAGAAACATGAATTGAAAGGATTTGAGTCTGTTGAATATATTAACAATTCTCCCGACACTCTTGGATTTTTGTACTTTCATCTGTGGCCAAATGCATATTCGAGCAATAAAACCGAATTAGCAAAGGAGCTATTAAGAAGAGACGGTAAGTCAAAATTATTCAACGATCCGGAGTTAAGAGGATATATAGATTCGTTGAATTATGAAGTCGGAGGCAGAAGTATTACATGGAATCTTCTCACAGGTTTTCCGGATATCTGCAGGCTGATACTTAATAAACCTCTCAACCCGGGTGACTCAATAATTATAACCACACCTTTTCATCTGAAGATTCCAAAGGGAGTAACATCACGTCTGGGTCATATCGGTGAATCTTATCAGATATCACAATGGTATCCCAAACCGGCTGTATACGACAGGACAGGCTGGCATCAGATACCGTATCTCGATCAGGGTGAATTCTATTCGGAATATGGCAGTTTTAATGTAAGCATTACTCTGCCTGCTAATTATATTGTAGGGGCAACAGGGAACCTTCAGAACGAAGAGGAGAAGAATTGGCTGAATAATCTTGCTGCAGATACTGCCTGGATGAGAATACCTGACTACATAAATGAAGATTTCCCACCCTCTTCAAATCAGTTAAAAACGTTGAGATATACGGAGAATAATATTCATGATTTTGCATGGTTTGCTGATAAAAGATTTCATGTGCTCAAAGGAAATATCAGGCTTCCTGAATCAGGAAGGGACATAACAACATGGGCAATGTTCACTAACCAGGAGGCATATCTCTGGAGAAAATCAATTTCATACATTAATAATGCCTTATGGTATTTTTCCAAATGGAATGGAGATTATCCATATAATAACTTTATAGCTGTTCAAAGTGCTCTTAATTCAGGTGCGGGAATGGAATATCCCGGACTTACTGTTATCGGGCTGGCCGGTGACCCTTACTTACTAGATGATGTAATAGCTCATGAGATTTGCCATAGCTGGTTTTATTCTGCATTAGGATCAGACGAAAGGAGATTCCCATATATGGATGAAAGCATTGTAACTGCTAATGAATCAAGATATATGAATCTAAGATATCCTGAGAAAAAACTTTGGGAATTAAACATAAAAAATAAAAAACTGGCGACATTTTTCCATATTAATAAAATGCCGGTACAACGAATTCAGGAGCTCGAATGGTTAATTCCTGCCCGACGAAACCTGGAACAGAGCATAAATCTATCAGCTACGGAATATACATTCGATAATTATGAAAGCATAATCTATAGTAAAGCTGCTTCGGGGTTCAATTACCTGAGGGCTTATCTCGGCGATTCTCTATATGATTCTGCTATGCATGATTACTATATTTCATGGAAAAATAAACATCCCCACCCCGATGATCTGCGCAAGGTCTTTGAATCTCATACAGAGAAAGATCTGTCATGGTTTTTTGATGATTTTCTGGGTACGACCAAAAGGCTCGATTATAAGATGGCAAGGTACAGGAATGGAAAAGTGCTTATTAAAAACAGCGGCGAGCTGAAAGCGCCAATGCTCATAGCAGGATTGAAGGGAGACTCAATCCTATCAGGGAAATGGGAAGATGGTTTCAGTGGACAGAAATGGATCAATACGACACCGGATAATCTTTCCCAGATCCTGATCGATCCCGGCCATAAGATGACTGAGTTATTCAGGCTTAATAACAACATCCGTACTTCAGGTGTTTTCCGTAGAACTGATCCTGTTCGGGTCCAGCTCTTATATACTGTTGAAGATCCTGATAAACGATATCTTATTTATTTCCCCTTATTTAACTGGACAACTGCAGATGGTTTTATGGCCGGGGTAGCAATGGACAATGGAACTATGATACCAAAACCTTTTGAATATTTTGTTATGCCCTTTTATACTTTCCGTTCTGAAGCCCTCACTGGCAGTGCAAAAATTTCATTCAATATGATCCCTTACGATAGTTTTATAAGATTTGCCTCTCTTACCCTTGAAGGAGAACAGTTCGGTGCCCCGGGAGCCCTGGAATATAATAGAGCCAGGATTGGATTAGACTTTTATTTGAAACCCAAAACTGCTATTAATCCCGTTAACCAGAAGGTTTACGGACTTTATACTGCGGCCTCTGATCTCACCCAGATTGAGTCTTTTACTCAGGCAAAGATGCGTTCATATCTGCAATTTGGTTACATCATAAACAGAACCAGTATAATTAATCCATTTAATCTGGAACTCTCTGTTGAATCAGGAAAGTCATATCAGAAGACATCCATTGAACTAAACTACAGGTATAGCTACGGAGGAAAGAAAAATGGGTTGGATTTCAGAGTTTTCGCAGGTACGATGCTTAAAAATGATGTCTCAGCTCCTTTTTATGCTTTTTCATCAAGCGGCAGAAGTGGTCCGGAACAATATTTATATGAAGGAGTTTATCCCGACCGCTTTACACCGTTTCCGAATTCATTCTTATCGAGACAAATGATGCTGTCAGAAGGTGGTCTGGTGACTGCAGTTAATGATAGTCTTGGATATAGTCACTGGCTTATATCCCTTACATTAACCAGCAATCTTCCTGGAATTGCTTCCAGGATACCTGTAAAACCCTTTGTTAATTTGTTATTGAACGATCATGGTATCAGTCCGGCTAATAATCCAACTTTATTCTATGAAGCAGGTTTCAAAGCAGGGTTATGGGACTTTTTTGAGGTTTATTTCCCGTTTATAGTTTCGGACAATATTAATTCAATCAGGGGATCGTTGAAAGAACGTATCCGTTTTATTTTCAGACTCGATAAATTAAACCCATTCAAATTTAAATTATAATTCCCTCACTTAATGTTTACAAAAGCCGAAAAAAAAATCTGATTGCCGGGATGACAATCAGATTTTATTTATCTGAAGTTTATAATGAATTACACTAAAACAACGAGTATTATTAAAATAACAATTAATAAACCGGCGGAAATATAAACACCGCCGCTTATTGTTTTAAGTTCGCGTTTGATTGAACGAACTTCCTTACGTAACTCTTTCTTGTCTGCCGATTTTAAAGTTGACATATCCATTGCTTTAATTTCGTCTAACCTCGTTACCAGGGCTTTAGCTTCGGCTGCTTCTGCGGGTTCTGGCGGTTTGGTGACAACTAATGAGGAAGGATCTTCTTTAGTTGCAGCAAATGACTGAATCGGAAGGAATGTTAATGTCAGGATTGTTGCCATTAAACAAAAAATGAATTTTTTCATAAATTTGACTTTATTAAGTAATTGATTTAAATTGATTTATATTTCCCATTAACAGGAACTTCAATCCAGAATTTTTCTGCCTGAAATAATCCTGAATAACACTGCAATAACTGCAATAATCAGAAGAATATGTATAACTCCTCCGACACTGAAAGCAAAATATCCGATTGCCCAGGCAATAAGAAAGATTACGGCGATAACATAAAGTAGATTTCCCATGATTTTAATTTTATTTGAGTTATGTTTATATATCTGAAATGATTTAAATGTTATTATTAATTTCTTATTTCACAAAGGTATGCCTCTTCGTAGCTGTAACAGTTACATAATCTTCTGAATAAGTTACATGATTCACAGACCTATAATCACACAATGTATTTGTTGATAACAGATGCAGAATTTAGGAATGTCTTATACATTTTAACTCTTACGTTCAAAATATTTAACCCGGAACTAACATAGTGTCTAAAATAAATGTTAATATCATTGTTTTTCCTTAGTGTCACTTTGTGATCCCCTGCCGGCAGGCAGGCAGGTTAGTGGTTAAATTAATTTGTTTTCACCACGAAGGTGCGCTAAGGTTAACACCAGGGTTCACAAAGGCTCCTTCAGACAACCATATGTTATATAAATGGTTACAAAAACAAAACATCTTTCAGGGTCGCTGAAAGATGTTTGCTTGTTATGTAGTTTAAACCTGTTTCTTATGCCTTATCGGCGCTGCCGAGTACATTTACAACTTTATGTTTATAAAGCTCTTTCAGTTTATCACGTGCAGGTCCCAGGTAATTACGAGGATCAAATTCACCTGGTTTTTCAACGAAGACCTTGCGGATAGCGGCTGTCATTGCAAGACGACCATCGCTATCGATGTTGATCTTACAAACTGCTGATTTGGCAGCTCTGCGCAACTGGTCCTCAGAAACACCGGCTGTGTTTTCCATTTTTCCGCCATATTTATTAATCTCGGCTACAATATCCTGGGGCACTGACGAAGCGCCGTGAAGGACGATCGGGAAACCCGGAATACGTTTTTCACATTCTTCGAGAATATCAAAACGCAGGGGGGGAGGAAGCTCGCCTGGTTTTACCTTGAATTTGAACGCACCATGAGAGGTTCCTATAGATATTGCCAGAGAGTCGACTCCTGTTTTTTTCACAAAGTCTTCAACCTCCTGGGGTCGGGTATAAGATGTGTGATCAGATGAAACCTCATCCTCAATGCCGGCAAGGACACCCAATTCACCTTCTACGGTAACATCGAACTGATGAGCATACTCAACAACCTGTTTAGTTAACTTTACGTTTTCCTCATATGGGAAATGTGATCCGTCGATCATTACCGATGAAAAACCCATTTCTATGCACGACTTGCATGTTTCGAATGAATCGCCGTGATCGAGATGCAATACTATAGGAATTGCATAACCTAGTTCTTTTGCGTATTCCACAGCTCCTTTTGCAAGATACTGGAGCAAAGTCTGGTTGGCATATTTCCGGGCACCCTTTGATACCTGCAGAATCACCGGCGATTTTGTCTCAACGCATGCACTTATAATTGCCTGCATCTGCTCAAGATTATTGAAGTTGAAAGCAGGAACTGCATATCCTCCTTTAAAGGCCTTCTTAAACAATTCTCTCGAATTCACTAACCCTAACTCTTTAAAATGTACCATGATTTATTGTTTTTAAATAAGCCTGAAAAAGTAGTTATTTTAGACTTAGCGTCCAAAATATTTGGTAAAAATAATATGCCCGGCAAAAAGTGGTCAATAATATGGGCTTCCCTGCCTCCGCTCTAAAACAAAAAATCCCCGGCACTTCATGCAAGGGATTGGTTGAGGTCGGTGGCGGATTCGAACCGCCGTAAACGGTTTTGCAGACCGCTACCTAGCCACTCGGTTAACCGACCATGTGCTCCAAAGCTTTCTTTGATAACTATTGCTTTAGCGAAGCTTGCAGCAAAGACGTATCATCACTTTGGAGTGCAAAAATAATAATTTTTGTGTTATTTGTTGACATTGATGAATTTCATCTCTTTTATTTTCTTTAATTAAATAATTTTTATTGCAAAAGCTTACTATTTCATTTTAAAGGCTAACAATAATTGTATTATATTTGTATTCTGTAGAAATTAATTGAATAAGAGAAAATTTGAAGCTGTACATTAAAAATATGGTGTGTATCCGGTGTAAGATGGTAGTTAAATCGGAACTTGAAAAACTTGGAATGCATTACACCGCTGTTGAACTGGGGGAAGTTGAAATAACAGAGAAAGTTTCAAAAGAACAAATTGATAATCTGGGTGTTGCGCTTAATCTGGTCGGGCTCGAATTGATGGATGATAATAAAAAGATCCTGGTCGAGAAAATCAAAACCACTATAATTGAACTGATCCATTTTAATGATGAACAGATTAAAATAAATCTCTCCGATTACCTTAGCGAAAAATTAAATCACAATTACACATATCTCTCCAATCTTTTTTCCGAAGTTAAAGGCACTACAATCGAACAGTTTTACCTGGCTAATAAAATAGAAAAGGTAAAAGAACTGCTCGTTTATGACGAGCTCAATCTGACCGAAATTGCCTGGAAACTTCATTACAGCAGTGTGTCCCATCTGTCAAACCAGTTCAAGAAAATGACTGGACTTACCCCCTCTCACTTTAAAAATCTCAAGAGCAAAAGGCGATTCACTCTGGGGAACCTCTAACCAAATATATCCGTTTTTTCAGCTTTACCTTTGCCAGTCAACCCTTGTGATCTGATCCTCTTTTGATTTTACCCCATATATGTGAATGATGTAACTTATTCCGGGAATAATGTAACGGATAAAGAATAGCCAAACCTACCTTTGTTGATGAAATGATTAGCACGCTCTCTTAAATATAACACCTGTGACTAATCTCTCAAATCAAAAACATTACAATTATGAAAAGCCTCTTCTACATAATAGCCCTGATAATGATTCTTGCATGGTCAATCGGATTTATCGGATATGGAATCGGAGGTTTATTTCACATTCTGCTGGCTTTTGCACTTTTATTAGTAGTGATGAGGGTAATTCTGGAGAGAAAATTAGTACGCTGAAATTCTATTTAATTAAGTAAAATAATTATGTCACGTCAATAAATATAAATCATGTGAGGAGTTATTCACTTACTACGATTTATTGCAATTAAAATCAGGAATATAAAAGGAAGAAAAGTTCATTAATATCATTAATTTATTTAGTAATTATTTAAAAAACAGTATTATGAATTCAGGAAAAGTATTACTAGGCGTTTTGGCCGGCGTTGCTGCCGGAGCATTGTTAGGGATATTATTTGCCCCCGATAAAGGTGAGAAAACACGGAAAAAGATCACCAGAAAGGGAGAAGACTATGCGGATGCTTTAAAAGAAAAATTCGAAGAATTTGTAGAAAGCCTTTCAGTCAAAGCAGACGAGGTAAAGGAAAAAGTTTCTGACTTTACAGAACAAGTTAAGACCAAAGTATCAGATGTTAAAAAAGAGGCTAAGAATATAGCCGGATAAAATGATCTCGATTTGGTTAAACGTTAAAAAGGCAGTAAAACATAACTTATGGAAATAGAAACACTAAGGACTAATCTTCTCTACACAAAGAACAGGAGGTCAACTGATTCTAAATTATTAGCTTTTGACTTGCCCTCCTTAATTGATAAAATGAAGCAAAGTTATACCTGGGCTAACGGGGAACTTAATGCAATGATTCTGTTGAAAAGCCCTGAAAAACAGATTATTCTTACAGCTATGCATGAAGGTACGGAAATATCTTCTTTTCAGTCAAATGACTCGGTTACTCTTCAGATAATTGAGGGCAAGCTGAGATTTCATCACAGGAAAGATACTATTACCCTTTACAAAGGCCAGTTAATGACACTCAACGATAATATTAAGTACCGTCTCACTACTGAGGAAGAAACCGTATTCCTCTTAACAATTTCAAATGCCAGTACTAAATACACAACCAATTAGTATTGAATGTAATCGTACAACTTTATCAAGAACGAAGAGATGGAAGACAATAGTAAGCTGCTTGAATCGTTGCTGGAAAAGGCTTCCGAATATGCAAAAACAAGTTTCGAGTTAGTCAAGCTTAAGGCACTTGATAAAACAACGGATGTAGTATCTTCTCTGGTACCCCATTCCATTGTCATTCTGCTCATTGCAACATTCCTGCTTTTTTTAAATCTGGGATTAGCATTATGGCTGGGAGATATCCTTGGCAAGGTATTTTGGGGATTTTTCGTGGTAGCAGCATTTTATATTCTTGCAGGACTTATCATTCATTTCTTTATGCATAACCCGATTAAGAAGCTTGTTGGCAATTCTTTCATTAAACACATTCTTAAATAAGAATATATGCAAAATATAACTTCCATAGCCGGGCTTAAAAATTCAATCCAGTTATTAGAAGCTGAACAAAGTATCAAAGAGCAGCTTTTGAAAGAACAGTTGTTTCTTGCTTACGAAAGTTTGAAGCCGGTGAATCTTATAAGGCATACTTTGAAGGAAATCTCTTCATCACCTTATCTTATCGATAACATCTCCGGTTCAGCCATGGGGCTCCTCAGCGGGTTCCTTTCAAGAAAAATATTTGTCGGGTCCTCTGGCAATCTGTTTAAAAAACTTATTGGCTCTGTTCTTCAGTTTGGGATAACTAACATTGTTGCTCAAAATTCAGATGTTATCAAATCAGTCGGTCAGACTGTATTACATCATTTTTTTCGCAAAAAAGAATTGAATTCAGGAAGCCGTGCCGGGTGAGGAACTAAAAGTACCATTTTATGCAAAGGTGACCATTCTTCTGGTGGGCATAATTGCTTTATTAGCAATAATGTATATTGCAAAAGGAATTATTATTCCAGTCGTTTTCGCTATAATAATCGCTATAGTACTCCACCCTGTCGTAAATTTTATGGTGCGGCTAAAAATAAACAGGGTGTTGGCTATTATTCTTACTATGTTTCTTACCTTTTTGATAATTGCCGCATTTGGTGCTGTTTTTATTGCTCAGGCAGGCCGGTTTGGAGAATCCTGGCCAGTACTGGTAGAGAAGTTTACATCGCTGCTAAACCAGAATATTGCAGATGCTGCCGATTATTTCAATAAAGATCCTCAGAAAATCCATGACTGGATTACAAAAACGCAGAGTGAGATAATCAATGTAAGCACTGCTGCTATCGGACAAACCATAGTTCTTCTGGGCAATGGATTGGTAATATTGTTATTAATACCATTTTACATTTTCATGATCTTATTTTATCAGCCTATAATCATTGAGTTTGTTCGCATGCTTTCAGGATCTAGATATCAAACCCATGTAAGAGAGATGGTTTCCCAGATCAAAACTGTTATTCAACGTTATCTTGTGGGGTTGTTTATCGAAGCTGTTTTGATGGCAGCAATGAATACAGCAGCGTTATTGCTGCTGGGAATTGAATATGCATTCATTCTTGGTATTCTGGCAGCATTGCTCAATGTCATTCCGTACATCGGGGGAATCATTGCAGTCGCTATGCCTGTGATGGTAGCTCTTGTAACCAAACCGACGCCCTGGTATGCAGTTTACATTCTGGCAGCCTATTATTTCATCCAGCTTATTGATAATCACTACATCGTTCCATATATAGTCGCCTCAAAAATAAAAATCAATGCTCTGTTCTCAGTAATAGTTGTTCTCGTTGGAAATGCTTTATGGGGAATACCGGGGATGTTTCTTTCCATGCCGTTACTTGCCATTATAAAACTCATTTGCGACCATATAGAGCCATTAAAACCCTGGGGCTTCTTATTAGGCGATACCATGCCCCCGTTAATAAAAGTCAAAACGATATTTAAAAAAATTAAAACAGAGTAAAGTGCTTTAAATAAGTTTATATTAAAAACCTCATTTACTCTATAACAGTATTCCTGAATTAGTCTTTGTTTCTACAAGTGACCAGTTAAAATAGATTCGGAAAACAGGTGTGAATAATGTAACTATTATAAATAATTGTACAATAATTTGGTAACCATAACCAGTATCTTACATCTTTCTGATAATTGATAAGTCAGACAGAAAATAAATAATATGCAAAGAACCAGATTACATGAATCTCAATATGCCAGTAGCTTAATAGAAGCCAGTCTTGATCCATTGATTGCCTTTAATACCGAAGGTATAATAACCGATATGAATCAGGCCAAGGTGAACATTACAGGTATTGAACGCAATGATCTTCTGGGAACTAATTTTGTTGATTATTTCACTGAACCTGAAAAAGCACGTAAAGTCTATCAGGATGTATTTGCAAAGGGATTTGTTACAGATTCTCCGCTTACTTTCCGACATAAAAACGGGCGGCTTACAGATGTCTTATTCAACGGATCCGTTTATAAGGATGAAAACGGGAATGTTCTTGGTGCGGTAGTAGTAGCCAGAGATATTGCTGAGCAAAAATGGGCAACAGAATTACGAGTTGCAAACAAAGAGCTTGCCTTTCAAAACGATGAAAAAGAAAAACGTGCAGCTGAGTTAATTATTGCTAACAAAGAGCTTGCCTTTCAAAATGATGAAAAAGAAAAGCGTGCAGCAGAATTAATTATAGCTAATAAAGAACTCGTCTTTCAAAATGATGAAAAAGAAAAACGAGCAGCTGAGTTAATTATAGCTAACAAAGAACTCGTCTATCAAAATGATGAAAAAGAAAAGCGGGCAGCTGAGTTAATTATAGCTAACAAAGAACTTGTCTATCAGAATGATGAGAAAGAAAAGCGGGCAGCAGAATTAAATATAGCTAACAAAGAACTTGTCCATCAAAATAATGAAAAAGAAAAGCGTGCGGCAGAGCTAATTATAGCTAATAAGGAACTTGTCTATCAAAATGACGAAAAAGAAAAGCGTGCGGCAGAGTTAATCCTTGCTGACAAAGAAGTTGTTTTTCAAACCGAAGAGAAGGAAAAACAGGAAATTGCAAATAAAGAACTTGAAAAATTCAGTTATTCATTAAAATTAGCCTCACAATATTCTCTGAGTCTGATTGAGGCCAGTCTGGATCCATTGGTTACTATAAACCCCAAAGGCAAAATCACCGATATGAATCAGGCCACTGTGGATATTACGGGAGTAACCCGTGAAAAATTAACAGGTACTGACTTCTTTAATTATTTCACAGAACCTCAGAAGGCTCGTGAAGTTTATCAGGAAGTTTTTGCAAACGGATCTGTTGCCGATTCTCCTCTTACTCTTCGCCATAAGGATGGCAAGCTTACCGATGTATTATTCAATGGATCGGTTTATAAAGATGACAGAGGGAATGTGCTGGGTGTAGTTGTTGTGGCCAGAGATATTACCGACCAGAAAAGAATTGCAACAGAATTGACAGAAGCGATAGTATTTGCCGAACTGGCAACCGAAATAGCCGAGGAGGCAAAAATTAAAGCCGAAAACTCTACTCTGATAGCAGAAAATGCAGTGAAGGCAAAACAACAGTTTTTGTCAAATATGAGCCATGAAATCCGTACTCCGATGAATGCAATTATCGGATTTACAAAAGTGTTGTTGAAAACAGATTTGTCAGTAAAACAAAAAGAATATTTGACATCTATCAAAATGAGCGGCGATGCCCTGATTGTACTCATTAACGACATCCTCGATCTGGCAAAAGTAGATGCCGGGAAAATGACATTTGAGCAGATACCGTTTAAATTGTCCCTATCCATATCAGCAATGCTTCATTTGTTTGAAACAAAAATTCAGGAGAAAAATTTAAAACTGGTTAAAGAATACGATGACAATATTCCTGAAGTACTGGTTGGCGATCCGGTCCGTTTACATCAGATCATATTAAATCTTGTGAGCAATGCAGTCAAATTTACATCAAAGGGAAATATTACTGTTAGTATTCATCTGCTGAATGAAGATGAAGAGAAAGTTACAATACAATTTTCAATTTCAGATACAGGAATCGGAATAACAGAAGATAAAATAGATAAGATTTTTGAAAACTTTCAGCAGGCGTCCAGCGGTACTGCCAGACTCTACGGCGGCACAGGATTAGGACTTGCCATTGTCAAACAATTAGTGGTACCGCAGGGCGGAACCATTTCAGTAAAAAGCAAAATTGAGGAGGGCTCAACTTTTAGTTTTACTTTACCATTTCTTAAAACAAAAGAGGATGCCGAAACAGAACTGGAAATACCTGAAATGGATACTGAAATCACCGGCATAAAAGTTCTTGTAGTAGAAGATATTGCTCTCAATCAATTATTAATGAGAACACTGTTGGACGATTTCGGGTTTGAGTGCGATATAGCTGCAAACGGAAGGTTAGCAATCGAAAAGCTCCAGTCTAAATCGTACGATATTATTCTGATGGACCTTCAGATGCCTGAAATGAACGGGTTTGAAGCAACTGAATATATCCGGTACACGATGAATTCTGTTATCCCAATCATCGCTTTGACAGCTGATGTAACAACAGTAGATTTAGCAAAATGCAAAGCTGTCGGTATGAATGATTACATAGCTAAACCCGTTGATGATAGACTATTATATAGTAAAATAGTGGGATTTGTTAAAAAAAATATGCTTTTAAACGAGCCTCGGGAACCCTTTAACGATGAAAGCATAAAGATAAAATGTACAAACCTGGACTATTTAAAGCTACGGACAAAGTCCAATAAGGCATTAATCATGGAGATGATTTCACTTTATCTTGAACAAACCCCGCCATTAATCAATACTATGGAACAATGCATACACACTAAAGACTGGGATTTATTATACGCAACAGTACATAAATTAATTCCCTCGTTTTCAATTGTGGGAATAAATGCTGATTTCGAAAACATGGCAAAAAAAGTTCAGGAATATGCCGGGACTCAACAACAGACAGATAGAATATACGACCTGGTAAAACAGCTTGAAAGCGTTTGTAATCAGGCATGTATAGAACTGGAGGAAGAACTGAAAATAATTAAAAAATCACCAAAATGAATAGCAAAAATAAAATAAAACTTTTCCTGGTAGACGACGACCCCATGTATTTAAAATTACTGGAAATTGAATTTCTTCAATACCCCGATTTTAAACTTGAAACATTTACCACAGGCGAAATTTGTATAAAGAATTTATCACACAATCCTGATATCATCATTCTGGATTATCATCTAAACGGTGTTGATAAACATGCTATGAATGGAATCCAAACCTTAGATAAAATAAAAGCAGGAAATCCCGGTATTCCGGTAGTTATGTTATCCTCACAGGACAGAATTGATGTAGCTATAAACTGCATGCATCATAAAGCATTTGATTATATTGTGAAAAGCGAAACCGCTTTTTTAAGATTACAAAAGGTCATTGACACCATTTTAAATACTCAGAAATTGGAAAAGGCAATAGAATGGTATATGGAGAAGATGTAACTCTGTCTGGCTAACCCGTATCAATGTGAAATTTCAGCTAAGACTGAGAATTTGTCCACCACTGAGAACCCTTTTTCATTCCTCAAGTCCAATAAAATGACTATTTGATCGCATGTATCATCCTGTAATATAAAAAGGATAGATATGTGTGAATCATGTAACTTATTGCCGTAGTTCTGTAACACTTCCGAAACTTTAGTTATCCACCTTTGTTAAGTGAAAATTAGTACGATAAACAAAGATAATTATGAAAAATATTACTGAATTAAACGGCAACTGGAACGAGATAAAAGGGAAACTGAAACAAAAATATTCCATGCTCACTGACAATGATCTGTTATTCGTTGATGGCAAAAAAGATGAGCTGGTAGGTCGGCTCCAGATCAGACTGGGCAAAACAAAAGAAGAGATACGTAAGCTTATTTCCGGATTGTAGGAATTACTTTATATAAAAGATCAGATAGAAAACAATTTAAACAACAAGTTATAAAAACTGTTACTAGTTAATAAGTCAGATTTGCTGGTAATATTTATATTGTATATAGATTCCAGATGATACAGGTAAAAAAAGAAGGTATATTACTGGAGAAAACTACTCTCGAATTTGAGAATGAAGGTATTATGAATCCAGCTGTTATACGTATTGGCGACAGTGTTCATATCTTTTACAGGGCTGTACAACAAGGTAACCATTCAACTATTGGTTATTGTAAACTCGATGGTCCTTTAACAGTAACTGAACGGTGGGATAAGCCTATAATAGTCCCTGAATTCGACTATGAATCGCATGGAGTGGAAGATGCACGCATAGTTAAGATTGATGATCTGTTTTATCTGACATATACTGCTTACGATGGTACAAATGCCCGGGGGGCATTAGCTGTTTCACAAGATTTAATGAAATTCGAAAAACGCGGGATCATTGTTCCTCCTATTACCTATGCAGAATTCGTATTCCTTGCCGAATCGGCTAAAAAAATAAATGAAAATTATTACCTCAAACATAAATTTTACTATCAGGATGCTGATCCTGATAAAAGAATGATGTTATGGGACAAAAATGTGGTTTTCTTTCCAAGAAGAATAAACGGTAAACTGGTATTTCTGCATCGTATAAGACCGGGCATTCAGATTGTTGTAATAAATAGCATAAAGGATCTCACAAAAGAATTCTGGGATGATTATTTTCTAAAACTTGAGAACTATATCGTACTCGATCCTCTTCATCTCCATGAGTCATGCTATATTGGCAGCGGTTGTCCTCCTATCGAAACAGAACATGGATGGTTGTTGATTTATCATGGAGTTGAGCATTGCGGTAATGATCATATATATTCTGCCTGCGCTGCCTTACTTGATTTAAATAACCCGGGTAAAATACTTGCACGATTGCCATATGCCCTGTTCTCACCTCAGTACGAATGGGAATTAAAAGGAGAAGTAAATAATGTGGTTTTCCCGACCGGAACAGCTGTTTTCGGCAATACTTTATTTATCTATTATGGTGCTGCAGATACATTGATAGCATGCGCTTCAGTGAACTTAAATGAATTGGTGAACGAATTGTTAACTTATAGTTCGAAAGATGAAAAATAAATCAGTATCGAAGCAAAACAGCGATGTTTTATATAATGGTGAAAGGTTCTTTGGCTTTGATAAATCAATATATTCAGCTCTGACTCTCCAAAGGAATGAGCTGGAATCCGTATCCGCTGAGATCAAGGAGCTTCCTGAAATATTGTTTATCACCTCATATCCTCCCAGAGAATGTGGTATAGCAACATATTCTCAGGATTTGATTAAGGCTATAGATAATAAATTCAGCAATTCCTTATCTATAAAAGTTTGTGCGCTCGAATCAGGCGATGTGGATTACAAATATTCTGATGAAGTAAAATATACTCTTAAAACATCAATAGCCGACAGATACGGAAAGCTGGCATTTAAGATTAATAAAGACGATCGTATTAGAATTGTCCTCGTACAGCATGAATTCGGCTTCTTTAAAAAACAGGAAAGTTCATTCCTTCAATTTTTAAATGATCTTACAAAACCAGTTATTATTGTCTTTCATACTGTACTTCCTCATCCTGATAAACAACTTAAATTAAAAATAAAAAGTATTGCAGCAGCCTGCGAGTCAATTGTCGTAATGACTTATAATTCAAAAAAGATTCTGAACAACGATTATGGCCTGCAGAATGAAAAAATATCTGTGATAGCACATGGGACTCATCTGGTGCAGCATTTAAATAAAAGTTATCTGAAAAATAAATATGGAGTGGAAGGCCGGAAAATTCTTACAACATTTGGTCTCCTGAGTTCGGGAAAGAGTATTGAAACAACAATAAAAGCGCTACCGGCTATTGTGAAAAACAGCCCTGATGTGCTATTTCTTATAATTGGTAAAACCCATCCTGAAGTAATAAAAGAGGAAGGAGAAAAATACCGGAACAGCCTTGAGGAAATGATAATCAGTTATAAATTAACACAACATGTAAAATTTATTAACAGCTATTTACCATTGCCCGATCTGCTGGAATATTTACAGCTTACTGATATCTATCTGTTTACAACCAATGATCCTAACCAGGCTGTAAGCGGCACATTTGCTTATGCGATGAGTTGTGGCTGCCCTATTATTTCAACTCCTATTCCTCACGCGAAGGAGGTGTTGACTGAGGCGACCGGAATTATCTTTGACTTTGGAAACTCAGAACAATTAGCTGACGGTGTTATCAGGTTATTGACAGACGAGTCATTAAGAAGAAATATCACGATAAATACTTTACAGAAAATAGTTTCCACAGCATGGGAAAATTCTGCAGTTAAACATACAATGTTGTTTAAAAAAATAGCCGGTGACAAGATTGAATTCCGATATAATCTGCCGGTTGTCAATCTGAACCATATTATGCAAATGACAACTGAAACAGGAATAATACAGTTTTCAAAAATCAACCAGCCTGATCTTTGTTCAGGGTACACCCTCGATGATAATGCCAGGGCCATGGTAGCAATGTGTATGCAATTCATATCGACAGGCGATAACAAAATTATATGGTATATTAACAAATATCTTGGTTTTATTAAATTCTGTCTTCAGCCTGACGGTGATTTTCTAAACTATGTAGATGTTGACAATAACTTTACCGATCAAAACAGCGCGGTTAACTTAGATGATTCTAACGGAAGAGCAATCTGGGCTCTGGGGTATTTAATCTCGGAAAAGGAACTGCTTCCCGGAAAAACAAGTTCTGAAGCCGTTGCAATCATTCTGAAAGCGCTTCCAAATGTGCAAAAGATACATTCAACAAGGGCAATGGCTTTTGCCATAAAAGGATTGTATTATTACTACACGGCAATTGAATCAAAAGAAAGCCTCGATCTTCTTAAAATACTCGGAAAAAGGCTGGTTCAGATGTATAAACATGAATCCGGTGAAAAATGGCAATGGTTTGAGGGTTATCTTACATATGCAAACGGCATATTGCCCGAGGCAATGTTATGTGCCTGGCTTGTCACAGGGGATACTATTTATAAAGAAATCGCCATATCATCATTTAATTTTTTATTGTCAAAAACTTTCAATGAAAACGGTATTGAAGTGATTTCCAATAGAAACTGGCTGCAAAGAGGTAAGACAGCAGGTCGTTTTGGAGAGCAGCCTATTGATGTAGCTTATACGATTATGGCATTAAGTAAGTTTTATGATGCATTTGCCAATGAAGACTATCTCATTAAAATGGAAATTGCGTTTAACTGGTTTTTAGGGAATAACCGTTTGAATCAGATTATTTATAACCCTTGTACCGGCGGTTGTTACGACGGGATGGAAGAAACCTATGTGAATCTCAACCAGGGTGCTGAATCCGCAATAAGTTACCTGATTGCAAGACTGACAGTTGAAAAGTATAATAAAACACATATAGATTCTGACATTCAATCGTTTGTCAATACTGAAAAAAATTAATAAAATCAAAAACGATGGCTTTCTCAACCCTGGTGATTAAGGCAAAGCTATCATCTTATGACTTTACTTCGGATACATCGGGATTAATCAGGAAAAAACGGAGGGAGTAACCGCAAAAAAATAATATTTATTAATTATTAATCATTTAGAATACTTACTCAAGGTAAAAGATCAGAATAATGCAAGTTACTGTTAACAGGAAGAATACCAGATTTTCTCCTGATCCCGGCAGGGTAATAACCAGGTTCAGCAATTTTTCAAATGAAAGAAGTAAAAATATTATACTTGGTGTATTAGCTATGTCAGATAGCGAGGTATCCATTGCTTTAAGTCAGGTACTGAGAGGTTATTCGAGACGTCACAGAAATATTTCGGAGATATTACAAACGCATTTTATTAAACTGGCTGATATATTCAAAGAGCTGGGAATAAAACCAATTAAAGTAAACCAATCCCGAAAATCGCTGATAGGTTCATATTTCACAATGGAATATTCAATTGAATCGGCAGCATTTTTTAATCCGTCAGTTGTCGAAGATCCTGATCAGTCCGAAACAGGTGATGGTGAGAAAAGATTGATTTTTAGTTTCAGGGCTACTGGTGAAGGACAAATATCATCCATCGTTTTTCGTTCAGCTGTTATTGATAAGAATAATAACCTTATTATTGAACCGGTCGGTAAAATGCTGGCGGAAGCTTCACGGATCAAAAGACATATTTACAATAAAAAATCCTTTATTAAGAAGCTCGATGAAATGCATGATTTCGATAACAAACTTTCACCGCTTTTTGTACTTGAAAAACTGTCCGACCGGTTTACTTACGGTGAACTGAAAAAAGCGGTGGAAGAAATACGAAAAACCCCAAAGCTTTCTCCTAATAAAGAATTAATCATTAATCAGATGATGTGGCTGGCTCTGTCACATTACGAAATTGAGTTTTCTCTTGATTCCGCAATTTCCGAAAGAGTTATTTTTCCAATATCCGATTCCGAAAAGAATGGCATTGAAGACGCACGTTTTGTTAAATTCACAGAGGAAAACGGCGAAATAATATACTATGCCACCTACACTGCTTATAACGGCTTGTTTATACTGCCAAAGTTACTTTCCACCAGAGATTTCTATAACTTCAAAGGATTGCCAATACATGGTGAACTTGCACAGAACAGGGGAATGGCATTGTTTCCAAGGATGATTAACGGGAAGTATGCTATTTTGTGCAGAACAGATGGAATAAATAATTACCTGGCTTATTCTGATAATATCAATATCTGGCGCGAAGCCAAACTGATTCAGAAACCCAAATATTCCTGGGAATTGGTACAGGTGGGAAATTGTGGCTCCCCCATCGAAACTGATGCGGGATGGTTAGTTATAACACATGGAGTAGGTCCTATGCGGGAATATGTTTTAGGAGCATCATTATATGAACTTAATAATCCTGAAATTGAAATTGGGAGACTGAAGACACCTCTTCTGGCGGCCAATAATGAAGAACGGGAAGGGTATGTACCTAATGTGGTTTATTCTTGTGGTTCTATACTTCACAATGGAAATTTAATTGTTCCTTATGCCATGTCTGATTACGCATCCACCTACGCTACAATTGAATTGAATGAACTGCTGAGTGAACTTAAAAACTCTAAATAATAACTATAACAACTTTCAACTAAATTAATACTCCTACTCTTCATTATCCTAAATTGTCTGGGAACAGACAACGGGAGTCACTAAAAACAGTACCCTCATGAATAAATTAGAAACCAAAACCAGAATAGCAGTAAGTGATATCATGGTAAGTTATACCGACCATGGTAAGTCCGGAGCTCCATACATCATTTTTATCCATGGGTTCCCTTTTAATAAATCCATGTGGAACCTGCAGGTGGAAGCATTAAAGGATAAATACCATGTGATTACTTATGATATCCGTGGACATGGCAATTCTGATAGCGGAAATGAGAATTTCTCAATTGAGCTTTTTGCAAAAGATCTGATCAGTTTAATGGATGTCCTGAAAATCGATAAAACAATGCTCTGTGGACTATCAATGGGTGGATACATTTCGTTAAACGCCGTTTCTTACTTCCCTGAAAGATTTGATGCACTTGTATTGAGTGACACCCAATGTACGGCCGATACACCTGAGGCAAGAGAAAAACGGTTGAAGACAATAAAAAACATCATGAAGAATGGAGTGGAAAAGTATGCAGACGAGAGCATAAAAAACCTTTTCTCACCTGAATCGTACCTTGCAAGGAAAGATGCAATTGAAGAGGTAAGAAATATGATATTGAAAACCTCTGAACAGTCGCTCTGCAGTACCCTGCTTGCTCTGGCAATGCGTGAAGAGACCTGCAGTAAAC
>Ga0302271_10001893_pt1 | contig 19513 bp, 14 predicted proteins | sample III_Bog_N1_1_FD_198767 | JGI IMG/M metagenome (GOLD analysis project Ga0302271, IMG submission 198767) | Peat permafrost microbial communities from Stordalen Mire near Abisko, Sweden - III_Bog_N1_1 | ecosystem: Environmental > Terrestrial > Soil > Wetlands > Peat | place: Sweden: Abisko...
CCAATTCTAGCTTTCTACGTCCCATAATCCTTAATCATTTAACGCTCTCGATAAGTGAACACACTTGTAGATGTGTTGTTCTTTGAGTGTCTCGACATTCCTCTACCTTTTTCTTTCCCCTTTGAATTTATGATATTCTTTTCCCCAAATTTTGTTTTTTTTTTGCTAGACACGTAAAAAGAAAAGCAGAATTTGATCTAATCCTTCAATAACCCTACAGGATAGACTACAAGTGTATGTAAATAATTAAAACGACAAGATAATTATTCAAAATATGTGTATGTCTTTAATTTCAGACTACACAAATATCCTGGGATTCTGTGTTCAAAAATGGTAATGTTTTGAATTTTTTATTGTAATTTTTCTTAATTTTCTAATATTTTTCCAGCCATTATTTTTATGGAAGAAAATAAACAAAATACAGGTCTCATAATAGATGTTATTATTCCTCCTAATCGTTTTATTCATTGACTTAATCTCTACTAATCTAAGGATCTTCTTAGAGCTAATTCTAATGTTGCTATCTTCTACGTCTTCTCCTTCTTCTTTATCTAATAATTGCAAGCTATTCAGAATCCTCATCCTCTTCGAATACATTAGTCTCGAGTGTACATTGAATAAGACAAGCTATGATAGCAAACGAAGCTAGAATTGAGAAGAAAACGTAATAAAACATTTGACCCTATTTTTGAAGAATTAACAAAAATGAATGTGAGACAAACAAATCCTAAATATGATAAGATAAGACACTTACAAGCTTGTAGAGTTCTCCGCATGCCAGAAATTAAGACTCAAATTGACGGTTTAACACTCCAAATATCCCAAATAGTACTAGCAGTGAGAATGTGAGCACAAATGATCTCCAGAAGGTATCCTCGAAATCAACGCATTTAAGAAATTTAGCTTACCATGAAGCTCTATTCCCTAAGCATGCTAGAGCACTCAAAGCTGAGTAAAATGAAGCATGAATAAGAAAAATTACTCCTGCTGCAATCGACCAATCTATCAAAAGTGAGCAGCTTTCTGTATTTTGGTTAAAGTGAATTGGATCAAGAGCATAGCTGAGGAATAAGTAGCCCCAAAAACCAGGGAGTAATGCACCTAAGAAAAAATAGCAAAAAGAAAGAAGCTCTATGTCTTATTCCTCTAGAACATCACTGTTGTCCCACATTAACAAGGAAACGAAACTACAAACCTAAAGAGCAAGGAAATGTGTCCTATTCCTTAATAAATAGATGCTAATTTCTTTTTTCTTGTTGATTGAATTTAATTGTCCCGTTTGTGTTAGTTTAAATCAAAAACGGGAATGATAATTTTCTTTTGTTTCATTGTTTTTCATTTCCTTATGGTGATATTGAAAGACACAATACATATCAAAAACGACTAGATATCTGAAGTATTTGTTTGGTACATTTGCTGGAAATAATAATATGTAAAGAGCTTTAAATAATATTCTCTCTCTATTTTTTTCTAACATAAGACTATTTTTAGCAAAATCATTGAAGATAAAAGAGGAATCAAAGTTATTAATTCTAGAAATTAAAAAGGAATGCTGAAAATATCATTCAAAGTCTTAAGAACTTGTTTCATCATCTTGAGAATTCATTCAATTCACTTTAGTTTCGTTAGCAAACTTCATTTTTTTTCAAGAATTCAAAATGAAAATGAAAATAAGAGGAAAAATCTTAAACAAAAAATGAAACATATGGATAAGATCAATTAAACAAATGGAAGAAGAAGGAGATACAAAAAGATAAAGAAGTAGAAGATTTTTAATTCATTTTTGGAATCCTGCTTAGATATGTAATTAGACTTGCTGATATGATGATATGAAGGATAATATCTTAAACTAAAAGTAACCAATCTCAGTAGCAAGCTGCTTGATTAAGAATCCTGGGAAGATAGGAGAATAGGAAAACTAGTTCTATTCAGCTTCTTAAGAAACTAGTTTTGATTTTTATGAACGTAAGTGACTTGAAAGAGTCATTCGTTAGATTTATAATAAAAAATTAAGCAAGGAAGTAAATTCTTATTTTAGGAGTAGTAAAGTTTAGTAAGTGCTTCTATTGAATCATTAGGATGATTCATTGTTTTTATTGCAGTTGAGATTGAGAGATCAATGAGCTGTTCAAGTTATTTTAAGATACTTGTGTGAATTGGCTTTATAGTGAGCGATTCAGATTAATTTCATTTTAAATGATTTAAGGGAGCTTATCGATGTTGTTATTGGAGGGATTGCTGATTGCGAGGACTTCTAGCTGAGAAGAGAGAAGAAATTGGTCTCTTTCAAACTAAGACATGCAAAGAGTTGCTGCTCTGCTTCTCATTTCCATTTGATTTGAATGAAAATTTTTCTTGATCTTCTTGTTTAAGTGCGACAATCCAAATGTTTACCTTTTAAATTCTTCAAACGAATCGCAGACTCCCTCAAATAAACAAGATTTCTTGATACTATTGTAGAGCGCACAAATAGGTGAAGGAATGGATAGCAAAAGAACTCTCTTTCTGTCTACTTGTTTGTTTTTTGCGTAATTAATAAATTTGTTATTAAATATGCAAACTAGGGGAGAGATAATTTCCGCTCTTGTGCGTGCTCAAACTATGCTTGTTTTGCTGTATTGTGTGATCTTAACTGAGCAAAATCTCAACCAGCCAATATTTAATTATGAGCAATGCATGTATGTTTTCTACCAGTAATGTTCGGGATGCATATGCCAAATAGGAAATAATAGGCTTGAAATTAGGCTTAATATTGAATAAGATTTAGGAGAACAAAAGATAGGAATTCCTTGATAAATTATTCTTTTTTCTAACTTTGTGAAATAATATCCTCTTAATTGCAAACCAATAAATCAAGAGCATTTGGAAATAGCTAATAGACTTTGTGATTACTCAATTCAAAAAGATATTTGAAGGGAAATTAAATGGCTCATATTAGTAAATGTGTTTAAGATTAAACAAAATAAGAATTTTTGTTTAAAAAATGATGGATCAACACTGATAAACTCCGTAAAAACATTGATTCAAGAAACCTTCTCTTCGCTGTTATTAGCTACATAAAGTGCAAGAAGGTTCCGAATTGATTTGACACTCTCACATATGTCAAGAGGGATCATCAAAATCATTGAACGGATCTTCTCAATGTTTTGATTCAATCCACTTAGCACAGGGATCCAAATCAGGAGATATATCACCATAAGCACAATAAGACAGATTATCATGATAGTGACTCGAAGGCCTAGTAGATTCGAACTCTATGAAGAAACACTTTCTAGAAAAGTTGAACACATGTACCTGGAACAAATAATAAAATAAAATTAAGAATTTAAATCAAGAAAAGGATAAATTTTTAAAAATAATGTATCTTTATTTGAATTTTTCATTAGTAATATTGGGTGATTTATTTCACGAAAACTAGTAATTATTAGCTTTCAATGTTTGATATTTTTGCTGATAAATTTTACCTGAATAGTGTTTTAATGTATGAATCTTGAATCGTGAGGATTTCTGTTAGTTCAGTTGAGGACAGAAGTAATTTAGCTGAATTTTGCAAGGTTGTCCCAGACTGGGTGGTCATAAGTGCAGCATAATTTTATTTGATTTTCCTGTAATTTTCGATATAGTGTGTCATAACTATTGTTAGTCCCTAAGTTACGCTTCCATTGAGATAGCTCTCGCATTCCTAGGAAAAATACAAATAAAAATTCAATAAAATAGGGGTCCAACGACATTTTGATGATTGATTTGCCCTTATACCCTCTTTTATGCATGAATAAAAGGATAAATTATCTAAATAAATCATCTTATTTCTCTTACTGAAGCAGAAACAGCTTTGTTATCAGTGAGAATGCTACAACAATTTGACATCCACACATTAATATATGCATCGTTATAGAGGCTATCGTGGTCATTAACATTATTTGAATGCTATTATTGAATAATACTGTTTAGATCATACATTTATTGAAGATTTTCTGTCAAAAAATCAAAAGAATTCCCATTGTAGACGCTAAAAGTGTTGTCTACAAGCATTTGCTTCAAGGCATTGCTTGCCAGCCCAAAGAAGTTCTCTGCCGTTGAAGTAGCATTGAATTCTTAGACGAATTTAGATAGTTTATTAGAGTGAGATACTGATAAGAAAAAAATCAGCAAATAGTATCCCCAAAGCAAGCAGTAAGCAATGAATAGCGGTAAGAAAGCACTCTTCTAGTTCTTTAGATTTATCTTTATCTTTCGAGGCTGTTTAGGGTTTTTTAAAATGGAGAAAAATAAGAAATAAGACCTAAATATCACTGATAAATGATAAATAAACCTAATTTTAGTGTGATTTGTGTTCAAAATTACTTTGTTGCCCTTCCTGTTCGATATCAGCAGCTGTTCTTCATCGGACTCCAACTTTAGGATACAAATAATGATCATTGAAAACACATAAATTATCATTTTGTCATTAAAACAAATTTCTTGTTTAATCAAATATAATCATATACTTATTCTGATAATTCAGTGAGGAGCTCTTCATCGTTTCCAGACTGCAATGACGTGAGGAACTATTCACATTGTGCATAGAGTTTCTTGACTTTAGAAAGTGGGATGTCTAGAAATACCTGCAATACTTATTTCTAAGATTAGATTGCCATCAGGAAAAATGGAAAGATGGTAACAAGCGAGAACAACGTGAACAGTCCGATAATAACAAGTTAAATGTTGAGCAAACTTTATTTATTATTTGCCCAATCAGATAACTCGATGGCATAATAATCTGTGATATTTCTCAGTTGCTTATTGTAATTGTTAAGGAGGTTTTTTTCAAGGAAAAAAAATTGAGTCTAAGTTGGTGAATATTCTGTTAAATCCTAAGAAAAACAACAAAGATATTTAAGAGGGAGTTATTCAGGCTATTAAGGGAGATATGTGTGAGATAAATAAGGTTAAGTTGGATGTAGGTGCAAAACAAAAAGTTATTTTTCTTTTAGTGGTTTTGTTTTTGTTACGCTACTCTGAATGGAATTGGAAGCAGATATGATCTATCTTGTTGCATCGTTGATAGTGTATTAAGTAATATCAATAACCCCAGAGTGGTAGTTATACAGAGTAACAACTTTATCACTGATGAGCTCATTATGACCAGGCAATTTACCAAGAACATTGTTCTCTAATTAGATCTGTAGTTTTTCCAAATCCTATTGATAAGTCTTAATAGATTATCGGAGATTATCGATATCCGTTGATGTTCCTGTTATCAAGCCCTGAATATTGATCAAACAACATAAAATAATTTCAATAAGAGAACATATACAAACAATTAATTGAGCTTTTTAACTTGATTAATGAAGTAGATTTGTTAAATCTTGGCGAGAATGACTTAGCCATCAGCTGTGAGTTGATTGGAATAGGAAAGATAATTATATCGCTGATCAGCTTCATCCATTTGGCTAGAAACTAAGAAAAATGTCATCACACTCAGAAACGATGCCACCACAATGAAAACTATCGCGTAGATCTCCATCCATCTCATTCCATCAGATTTCAAAAAATTGCTTTCTTGAATGAAACGAATGAATTTCTCTCTTCTCCTGAAAATACTGCCACCACCTGATAACTCTTCTTTTGCTTCCTCTTGCTCTGCCTCTTTTAAACAAAAATAAAAGTCCATTCAATTCTAGATCATAACAATCCATAAAAGTGCTAAATTATTTAAGTTAATTCTTTTGTGTTGTGTGTGTGTTACGTCTTTGCGAAGATTCCACTGATATAGTTTCTTCCTTTAACTCTTCTTCCTGCTCTTCTTCTTGAATCCGAAACTCTTCAATATCAATCATTTTCGTTCCAATTAATCTCACACATCGTATGCCTTTTGCATAATCATTCCCTTATCCTTCATTTCCATTATTAGCAGAGTTATTTTTATTGTCTTTATCTTCACTCAAGATATTCTCATTGTAAACGAGAGGTTGATGGAATGATTTCGAAAGGTGACTTGCCATGGCACTTATGTTATCTGCTCGATATGAATCAAGAGGGAGATTCGAATGGAAGATAATACTATTATCTTAATCAATCTGCTATTCTTTGATATTCGAAGGATTTCCTTTCACGAATTCCCCATAATATGCACGGATAGTAGGATCCATTTTGAACTACAAGTTAGATTAAGGCATATTGTTCTTGCGTAGTTAGCTGTTCATTGGCTGCGTTAAGCTTAATTTTTCAATCTACAAAATGTGTCCAGCTAGGCCTGATCTGAGAAGAATATCTGTGACGTAGATAAGTGCTTCAAAGGTTTTACCAGATTTCCCGAATTCCTATATTTTAGCAACACGACCACCTTTGACTTTAAAATCTTCAAGCTGCCCCATAAAATACTCATCAATGCACTGGCTGATGTTAGGACGACGCTTGGAGAGTCTCTTCTAATCAATTTACAGTAGATTCACACAAGAAGAGCTAATATTTTGAATTTCTCCCTCTAAATCAATCAGCATGTACCCAAGATATTTTTTTTAATTTTTAACATTGAATTAACCGATGAACTAAGACCCATGGATGAGAGAAGGGACATGACGGACAAAGACATTTACCATAACTAAATAATCCAATTTAGATTTAGCAGGCACAAACCGATCCATGTTAAGAAGTCTCGCTTCTAATGTTGCTAAATAGCTCTAAATGAATTTATCATGTTGTTTAGCGTAAGTCAGCGGCATAGACAAAGAAATGTTCCTTTTGGAAATACAACACAATAACAAACATCTCAAAATACTCTCCAATTATGGCCTTTTTATTATGTTACCTATTGATTACTTCAATTTTATGGTAGCCAAGTGCTCCAGCTGCAGCAAGGTTGATATTCGTGATGATTCCAAACTAATCATCTTCAGCAGAAATGACAATCGTTGGTTTAGAATCTGTGGACAAATCAAGAATCGCTTAAGATTTTTATGATGAACTATTGTTTTTATTCATATCATTGATGATCTTTTAGCCTCCTTCGCGATCATTTAGAATATCCAATTTGTATTTCGAATAGAGTCTCATCAACTGTGGATTGTAGGAGTTTATTTAAAGTAGCTGAACAAAGTTAAAAAATGACAATAATTCATATTTCCTCATTGAAATCTTGAAATCAGCATGGAAATTGCAAAGAATAAAATAAAACTTATTTCTTTTACCTTAGCCCATTGCTCATCTGCTTGCTTATTCACAAGATTTATCTTGAAACCGATTTCAGAGAGCTTATTAAGATCAGGCTGGTCTTCTGAGAGCTAAGACCAAAATTCTACATGAAGATTTGAACTTCTCTCGATACTCAAGCGACAAAGATCTTAGTGATTTTAAATTGACAATTCGTTGACCATTTCGGAGCTATTTTCTTTCTTCCCCTTTGCTTATCCACTGCCTGTGTGATTCGCTGATGTTTTCAGTTCATTTTCAATTATTCTCTTGTACCTGTAGATCATAAACGATTCATCAAATGCTGGTCCTTCCATTTCGGTATTTAACAGTTCCTGCATGGCTTGCTGCTTCGATAGCATTTTATCCAATAAAAACAGTGCATACATAATTCTAAGCTTTGTGTTATTTGGAAATCTTTAGAGAGCATAGTAGTACATACCCTTAATAGCCATGATGAGTCTGATCATTTTTTCACTTTCTCCTTTTTATCTCATTTCTTTTGAGAATTTTGTGGTTTTAACAGTTTTCCTCTTCGAAGCACATTCTTCTTTGTTGCAAAGCCAACTGTGGAAATCAAGGAATCCTTCAAGAAGTAGCATTATCGGACGATGAGTATAGTAATATGTTAACAGTTTGGTGATATATGGTAACTCAGTTTATGGTTCACTCAGCACATCATAGTTGTTAGTGTTTGTCAAGAGAATATCAATTCTATATTATCCTCTAAGCATCGAGATTCCAATGATTAAAGGTAAAGCTATAACCCAAATCAAAATGGTTTACGAAAACTACTAATATTATGCAATGTAAGCGAGAATCAGCATTGTACTTGTCCATGCGTTGATAACATGCTAAGTGGAAATAATCTTAGCAGTCCAAAAGTGATAGTGGTTGAGATTCAGATTATAATAGTTAAAAATGAGAATGGATCCAAAGGCAATGAAAATAACATTCAGGACCTTAAAGCTATCACTTTAGAGAAGAGTTAAGGAGATCAAAATAGCAGTCTTGTAAAGAAAAAAAGAAAATTCAGCTCGACCTGAGAGTTTAGAGTTACAATCTTCCGATTCCATTCTGCAGTCGAAAAACAGCAGTAAACTTAACCCAGTGTAGATAAAGACTAGTAAGCCGAAGAGTCCTCCTATGAAACTTAATGCCAAGTGCATCCCTGTGTAGCATTGTTAGTCTGGGAAATCAGTCATGGAAAGAACAGAGTTGATGGTGGAGCATTTAAACACACTAATCAGTAATTCAAAGATTGGAATGTAGAGAACTGTGGAAAGAAGCTCAGTGAAGATTCTAGTGATTGCAACTGGCCATTAGAGAATGCCTTTCTTTCTGCCGATTGTAAAGATCATTAGAGCGATCAGTACAATCACCAGCACGAGAATTCCAACAATCATGTAAAGTAGCAGTTAGAATACTTAGAGCGAGCTGCCAATGATGTTTGGATAGATAGTGGTGTATCCTATTCAGAGAGAGAAATAAACACAAGAACAAATAAACAAAACGAAATGGATTATTTTAAATCTAAAATATCTCTTAAATTTACTGACTATTTTCGTCACAGCCGATGTGATTCCGTTGCTTTTCCAGAGAGATTCAAGGGACACTGAAAACTAAAAGTTAAGTACTTGAATAGTTTCAAATGTAATTAAAAATGTCCGGATCAGAAAAGACAGCCTCTCACCGTTCAGCAGCTCATATGCTATGCTGAATATGATGGTTCTAATGTTATGCATAACGCGAGAAAAACAAGAGAACTCATCTTCGAAATTAACTCCTTATTGATGGAGCTTTGACTCGTCCATATTGTGGAAATGATGTAGACTATAATTTGGGAAAGTTGTTTTTTATCTAAGAAATCAAGAACTTATTAGATAATTAATTATTCAGAATCTGAATTTAAATGGAAAGGAACTGAGTTATATTATTCATTATTCAACCTTAAGGTCTATTAGACCAATACCTCCCGGAATTTAAATAATAAATCCAAAGAGAGATCAAAAGTTTGTTTAAGAGCTGCACTCAAAATAAGCTGGGGAAAGGAAAGGTAGAACATAGATGTTAGATCTACATATTTGTTAATTTTAAATCGCCTTATTGTTTTGTATTTCTAAATTATTAGACAGATTCTCCAACTGGATCAGAGCAGAACAAAAAAAATAGATTTTGTTTAGTGGAAAAAGAGTCATTTTATTCTCAAAAAGTTCAAAATATTAAAGGCAATAATAAATGAATTACAATAAATTTTTACTTTTTGTTTTTAAAATCTTTTACAAATCCAAACCATTGGGTGAAAAGTTACCAAAGATTCTGATAAAATACGGTCAGTGAGAGAGTCAGAGCTTTCTTAGAAATTTAAAGGAAAAATCCCTTATCAAATTGAGGAAAAGAAAAAAATTAGAGGAAAGTAAATTTGGTTCAAATAACTTTGAATTGGAGTATTAAAAGAAGAAGCAACTAGTGTGTTTTATTTAGTGGGATTGATTTAAAAAGAGTGATTCGAAGAGAATAGCGGCAGAGCGAGAAATTAGAAACGAGAATTAGCGGATAAAAAACAATTCAAGCGAACAAAAAAGCATCAAAAAATAATCATCATGGAAGCAAGAATGACTAAGAGACTCCAGAAAGATCTGGAAGCCATGCAGAAGAACTATAAAGATCAGTTCATCGTGACATTACCATAGAATAATGATCTCAAGCTTTGGAATATTGAATTCACAGCTGCATAAGGCACTGTATTCCAAGGAGAAAAATTCAAGTAAAAAAACTTTTTAGAATTAATGAAAATTCACTTTATTTGACTTATCTTTCAACTTGTTTTTGGTAATAATAACAGACTCTAGTTCAAGTTCTCTCCTGAATATGTAAGTTATTATTCCTCATAGCCTTTGATGTAATGTTGATCCTTTGTTTCAATGCATCTCTCTCTCTTTTTCTCTCTCAACAGCCAATCGAATCACCTGAAGTAATACAATGCTAATCAATCCTTTTCAATTTCAACTTTTCCTGCATTTCAAGAAAATACTTATTTTCTGTTATTCTTATCACTTTAGGTCATCTTTGTTGGGAAGATTCCTGATCACGAGCATATCTATTCAAACGGATTCATTTGCTTGTCGATTCTCTACGATGGTAAAATAAGAAATATTATCTTCAATAGAACCTAACTGATATTATCCTAGAATGGAGCGCTGCCCTCACTGTCTCTTCTGTTTGTCTTTCCATTCTCTCCATGCTCTCATCCGCTGCCAAGAAGGTAACATCAATTTCAAACTGAATGTTCAAAATGGCTAATGATAACCTTTTGGGTATGCATTTATTAGGCAAGACCATTTAATGATGCTGAATTTTGCAAGAGATCATAAGGAAGAGGACCCAAGGCTTTCCTCTGGTACGCAAATAATCTTAATAAATTCCATGAAAAATATTATATCAAGATTCTTAATCAATATTGTTTGACTAAATATTTAGGAGCTATGATGATGAAAAATGCTGAAACAATTCAAGCAAAGCACAAACAGTAATCCTACAAAAACAGGAGAAAGCTCAAAGAAAAGTTTTATACAAACATTCGTCCAGCAAACCTTTCAATATATTCAGTTAATGAGGCTAGATTCCCATTGCTTTCTTTTCAAAACTTTGTGTGTCCTGTTTTATTATTTCATTGTTCAGCTAAAATCTCCATTCAAAAACTAATTGTAATTCTTTGATTTGCTCTGACAAGTTGAGCTCAAATACTCAAGATGAATTAGAATCAAGATATTCATTGGAAATTATTCTATTTGTTTAATAATTTATTTTCAAAAAAATGACCTTTTTTTGAGTTAATCTGATGAATTTTTGCAAGATTATAAAAAGCAACAATAAACTTTAAGCATCTTCTCTCAGAGAGTCTGAACATTACTGATATTATTAGGGACATACAATGTTACATTTTGTTTATCAGCAACTATTGTAAATGATGCTTCTTTGCTAGCTTTCAGCCGGAGATAGCTTTTATCTGGTAAAAAGGCAAGAAGATCAGTATGCAATAATCCAGGAGAAGACTGGTTTTGATCGAAAGACGTTGATAGAATCTAATAAGAATTATCTTATGATCTATTTGCCATGTTACTAGCAAGGATAGCCATAGGGTACTTATTTGCAGTTGGGATTTATTCATAAGGAGAAACAGTAGAGAAAAGTGTTATGTTTTGATAAGAATCAGTCAACACTATAAAACGATCATCAGTTGAAATCGTTAGAGATACGTAATTATTAGGAGGTTAACTGACAAGAGGGACAGTTTAAAGAAAGTTTAGAGATTTGTCAAGAATCTAAAGTCCATCACTTTTCAGCAAAGAAAAGAAAGTCGATGTAGAGTTAGCAGCTGCGAGTTTAACATCACTGAATGTTTACTAGATGGTTAGATTCTCTCCAATGTGATTGAGTACCACGCAATTCCCAGATTATAATAAAACCAAGGAGTGAGTGCTGTTCGAGGATTACAGCGCGAACTTAGAAATTGGCTTGGAAGGCAAAATCAACTTACTGATTTCATTCATGCTTTCATTTATTGATTAAGCTTGATAGAGTCTCACTGTTTTATCGTCGCTTATGCTCAGCAATTTTATGGAAAGACTAGTGCTGTCTTCGTCTCTAAAAAGATTCAAAGAAGTGGCAGATAGCTAGAAGGTTTAGCAGTGCTCTAGTTTATTAATATCAGATATTTTCCACAACGAACAAGATTTATCTTCTGATGCCATAGCTATGCCTTTCCCATCTGACGAAAATGCAATATTCGTTATTGGTTTTGAGTGAGGTGAGGCCAATTGTTGCTTTAACATTGTCTGGAATAGACTACTAGTTTAGAAGATCTTGCAAGTTTTGTCTTTGGAAACTGTAGCCAAAATCCCTGATGAACCTAAGAACTTCGCAGAGTAAATGATATCTTGATGTGCTCTTGGTTAGGTTTCAGCTAATTGAAGCCCTTCTGGACTTTGTTTGTAAATTCTAAGGAACGTGTCATAGGTTGAAATGGCAAGTTAATTTGAGCTGTCTTTGGAATAATTCACGCAAGAAACATCTTTCACAAATCCTTTGAGTTCTTAACGAATTTATTTTGTTTGAATATCCCAGATAAGACAAACCTTTTCAAAATACCCACAAGCTAGGGTCAGATTATCAGGAGAAAAACTCAAGGAGGATACAAAGAAGTTATATTACTCATTTCTGAGTGTAGTTATCAAGTTAAAAGCTTCAGTGCTGCTATCAAATAAGCTAATTTACCCTGTATTAGAACCAACAGCAAAATATTTTGCTTGGGGAGAGAAAGCAACTACCAGAACAAATAACTTAGGTGCTTCTTAGATGGTTTTCAAGATTTTATAGTTGGAAGGACAGTTTCGAGCACGCTATGATGCTTATTACTCATTTTGAGCTACATAGACTATGCAAGAATTCTCTTACGAGCATGATGCTATGTATGATTTTTTAGAGGATGTTTCAGCAGAATGCACCGAACAGACTTATTAAATGTGTCCAGTGAGTGTCTACACTAAATTCACATTTGATCCAACGATTTAAAAGATTCTACTGACTTTGTCATCGCAACCGCAGACAAATGAGTTTTCAGAGATAAAACTAATGGAACTAATGTAGTATTTCTTAGGAGAAACCATCTAGAAAGTACAAAAGTGCTCGAAATTACTCTCACCTGAAATTAGTGGCTGGGAACATATCCATACTTTACAAGAATAATCCACAGCCGCAGTAACAATACATTATCCACTGGGCGAACAAGCAAATGCCTGAATTGATCCTTGATGGCCTTTGATCGCTGAGTCTGTAGGATAAGTTGATTAGAAATCCCAAAGAACGATATGTTGATCTTTCAAAGTAATTAATTTCTTCGAGTCATCAGGTTGAAACAATGTTGGACCGAGATTTGTATCAGCAATAGTTACATCTTCAGTGATAGCTCGCTCTTACTCGAAATTACTAGCTACTGACCATATTTTGATCATCCTTTCCTAAGATGTAGTAGCAAGCCTAAGGGAATCATTACTGAAGACTACGCTTTTGAAAGTCTCTTTTTGGTTTGATTTGAGTGTTGCTACCAAGGAAAAGTCTTTCTGCATGGAGAAGACTTTGCAATTGCTATCGGATGAAATCGCTGCTAAGTGTCTATTGTCAGGAGAAGCAGCCAAGGCAATTGTATCAAATTTTGCATCTCCTAAGGTTATTGTTTTAATGCATTCAGCGCGAGAGCCATTTTCGAATTGCCATACTTCGAGGGAATTACCTTTTGTGGCAAGTATCGGGAAGAATACACCATTATATTTCCTCAGCGCAGCAGAAAATACTTAGTTTTAAGTTTTAATTTCGAAAATTACTTTAAATTGATCTTGTGAATCCCAAGCAATACAGCCCTCTTCATGTGCAACGAGCAATAAGTTTTCATAGAATCGAAGCAATTTAGTAAGTTTATTCTCTTGAATTTGCAAGCTTTGTAATAATTCCACTTAAAGAGTTGATTTCTTCAAACCTATTTCATAGATCTAAATTGCAGGGCTTGTCTTAGTTGAAAGTGCAAGGTATTACTTCTCTCCATTACCAATTGGATCAGAGATACTCACTTTGTTAAATTAATTTTCTTCATCACCTAAGGCAACTCTTCCTGCGAGAATGTAAGAAATATTAGTATTATCTGCAGATCTCATCCAGAAGAAGCATCCTTTATTGGAAACAGTGACTAATACAGATGCAGATTTGGTGATTGCTAGGTTCGTAATCTCATCGCTATGTGTAGAGACGATTGTGATTTCTTGATAATTATTATCGACACTTCGAATCGCGCAAGTACAATCCTGAGCCGCAATAGCAATGAATTTGGAGTCTGTGCTAAACGAAAAATCTCGGACATAGTTGGTTTAACTGACTTCAAGGGAACTAATGTTTTGGCAATTTTCATCTTTCATATCACCGAAAATTTGAATTCTGCCTGTTTTTGCGGCTACTAAGATTTTTCCATCTGGAGATACTGAAAGTGCAGACCAAAATGGCACAATGAAGCTTAGTTTTTTGACTAATTCTGCTTTATCCTATGAAAGCCGCCACAACGCAAAACAGTCGAATTTATCGGTGCTCGTTAACAACAGCTAAGAGCTTCCTGTTCCTGTGAATTACACTTGTTTTACCATCGATTCAAGCCCAGTGATGAAATATGAGAAATTCCAGTTCTTTTTATCAAGAGAATATTGCCATACTCCACATGTCTTATCTTCAGAAGCGCTGACAAGATAATATGGCTCAGATGAAGAAAACTGCGCAAAGTTAACTTTCTTTGCATGCACATTCTCAAAGGTATTGATATTCTTAAATTAATCAGCAACATTCCATATTTTAATATCGCCTTATTACCCAACCGTCACGAGATGCTTAAGACTCAGCTGACAATTTAACGACACAATATCTGTATTATGAGCTATGAAGGTGAAGAGGATTGTGTCTCCATTTCCATCAAGTTATAAAACATTTCCTCTTTAACAGAGAATAAAAGTATTATTGATTTGCCTGATGTTGAGAATCTTTCCGCTGTAGAGCCTTTTACTTTTGATTAATTTCCAACAAGACTGTGAATCATATTAGTTAGCAGCAGGAGATGGAGGTTGTTTTTTAAAATTCAAGTCTATTGAGAACAAATTAAAAAATCCAGTGATTGATCCTGTTGCAAGAGTTAGCTATCCTGGCTTTGAATTTGGAACTAAACAGCAAGAGGAAAATGAATAAATGTCACTTGATCGCCAAATGCTTTATGCATCATTAAATTAGGCTTTTTCAGTTTTGCTTCGAGAAAGATCAAATCCACAACCTGCGAGCATAGCCTCATTGAGATCAGCACCAGTTAAATCGATGCCTCCTTGATACCCGTAAAGGTAGGCTTTTGTTAGAGAGCACTTAGAAAGATTCAGTCCTTAGAGAGAGCATTTGGTATAAGCCAGAATGCTGAGCATATTCGAAGCAGCTGTGTCAATTTATCTACCAAAATGTGCTTAACGAGAAAGAAGGATCAGTTAGGTGTAGTTAGGGTGATCAGGAAGAGAGGAAGATTGAATTGATCGAAGAAAATCAGCTGAGATTATTGCTGGTTTGAGCATTCTTGATATTTTCTGAAGAATAGCTAAGCCAGAGGAATCTCCTCTTTCCACAATGTATCTTGAGCTAATAGAGAGAGCTTGAATCTACTCAAGAGAGAGTTCATGAAGAGACTTTGGTGGGAGGGATTCAAAGTCGGCAGCTATTGATCTTGCAACAAAGAATTCAAAAATAGACATGTGGACGAATCTAACAGTCTATTTATCTTCATCTAAAACTAGAATACTCCCATTGGAATATTTTTTAAGGGCTGCTGAAAGTGCATCAGATTATGCTGCTGAAAGTTTCTTTTTCAGGGAAGGTTTAAGAGCGAAATATTTTGCTTTATCGAGTTCTTCTTAGGTTAGTTCAGAAGATTTTCTAGAAAACATTGCAACAGCTATTCTTTGGAAAAGACCGAAATATTCCTAAATAACTAGCGGGATAAGTGAGGTTTCTGATGCACTGCTGAAAATCATTTGAGCTTCTCGCTCGAAGGCATACGAGCAAAACAGCTATTGTAATTCTCCTTGATTAGTGAGATTCAGTGTCTATGCTGATGATTTCGTTAGTGAAGGAATTGTGCGGATGAAAATCAGTGCGTTGATTGGCAGTGACAGGAGCCGAACTAATAAATCATTTCCGTGAATCATTTCTTGAAACAATTCTAGATGGTTTTTCTCTTTGAGCAGAGACTCAGCAAACCTTTCAAGCTATTCCGCACCGAAACCCATCAACTCATGGATCGTAAAGCTCGATTTATCCTTAGGATTGCTGTGTGGAGTCGAAAATATCCGATTGCAAGAATTTTAAGTTAATGCATCGTCTCTGCAAGTCACAACAACAGTGGTATTCACCCAGTCTTCAAGCATTAGAGTCTCCCATAAATTAAACTCTGGCCCTCTGAACTCATCGACAGCGTCCAGCAAAAGCACTTTTTGTTGTGTAGAAGATTTCAGCACTGAAGGGTCTAATCTTTAATCCCTGAAAATGGGCTAGTTTTAAAGATAATCAAGAATATTCGGGTTTTCAGGGTCTAATTCAAACATTTTGATGACAATTGGCAGCGTATCATACTTGGAAATTCCATTTCCTTTAGAGAAATCTTCAAGTAACTCCAACTCAACTTTCTTCAACAGCATAGATTTCCCTCTTCCACCAGAACCAACCATCATAATCATTTTGCTCTTTTCCTTTTTTTCTTAGAATAGATTAAGTAAGTATTCCAGAGCCTCCTTATCTTCAATAGATTCGCCTTCTGAGTCCTCTTATCCTTCTTAGTGATCTTTCTCATCTCCCTCAGAAGCTTCGACTTTCTCAAATACTTTCTTTTTGATGGACTAGCCCACATAGCATCCTACTGTGTCCAACAATGCATCATCCTTTTAGACATCTCCTTTGGCCCTACGATTTAGAATGCTTGTTTTCCATTGTTCGATTTGTCTTTACTTGATTACTTTTTTGATTCCATCCTCCGAGCTAAGACATTCTAAAGTATCACCTAAATTTTGGAGCTCAATTTAAAGCTCAGTTACTTAATGTTTTCCTTTCTATTGTGTTTTAAGATGCTCTAATGCTTCCTTTTCCTTCTTAATAGCATCATCTAATGAATATGTATCTTTTGGTTTTTCCAATTATTTATCATCTTGTTAATTTGAATAATATTTGCTGGCTTTCTTGATTGCTTCATCTTATTAGCTAATAACTCGTTCATTAATGACAATCAAAACATCCTCTTCCAAAAAGAGAGTGCGAACTTAAGGTGCCGTCTCCAGAAGCCATCTTTCAAACAGCATGTCTACGATTTGTTTCAGGACTGTTTGTTTATGCTTGTTCTTCTCTCCTTGGTGATTCAATAGCTTAAACGCATGAATGAGAATCTCGACTGCGATAAAGCGGATAGTTTTATGGTTGAGCAAGTACTTGTCTAATAACTCAGTAAATATGATGCCTCGCAAAGAAGACTATTGTCTACAGATTTAAATCAGTCCGAATTCAGGGTCATTAAAGAATTAATTCCATTTATCACTGGAATCAGAGATTTACTCTTTATCAACAAGCATTTATTTGAAAACTTCGTTGATTTGCATCATAGCGAACAGTTAAACTTCCCAACTTTCGTTTTTCTTTTTTCCAATTACACCATCCAAGGCTGATTGATATGCAAATAGTAATCTAGCGTTCTTACTCTCATTCTCAGAATGCTGATTGGCTATTCCAGCTAGCGCTTTAGCTTGGAATTTCATCATACTTTGCATTGTATTTTCTGTTAAGTTTTCCAGAAACATCTACGCCGCTTTAACAGCTATCATTAGAAGCAATGTAGGATCTTGATTCCTGATCAGTCCGAAGAGAGGCACTCCTAACTTAATAGCTTCAGCTAAAGGATCTAAAGAATTCTTTTGAGTGTTGAGCATATCATGAATCATAGAAATGCAAAAACAATGGATCAGCAATGGTTCTTGCATCTCTCTAGCTTTGATCCTCTGTAGAACGTTCTTTAGCGCTTCTTCCATGGCTTTTTTATCTACAAGTGTCCAGATGAGTCCACCTTCTAGACTTTCGTCCTCTCCTTCTGACTTTACATTCACTCGAAGAAGTAAATTAAGTCCTTTCATGAGGATCTTCAGCAGTCTCGGATGAAGTGCGCGATTTGAAATGACTCCAAATTTATTGATCAAAGGGAATATTGTGTCAAGCAGATAAGTCTTCCCATTGTAAATGTCGTCTTCGGGTATTTGAATAATCTTATCCATTTCCTCACATAACTGAAGCACATCAGGTTTCATTATTGACAAGGCGATAGTTTTATTTCTATTTTGAGTTTATTTCATATGTTTTTAGATAATAGCTGTATCGTTTGCTTGTCTGAAGGTCGAACTTCCACATCCTCCTCCACCTTTGATTCTATCTCTGATGGTAAGGGTCTCCCCAAGAGAAGATACTTTCAATTTATTGTAGATTTCTTATCTGATCAATCCTTGGCTGAAACCCTACTTTATCATCTATGAAATCGCCAAAAATGATTCCGAACTCATTCTTGTGTCTACAATTGTCCCGCTCTTTTTCAAAGTCGTTTAGCATTTCATTGCCGTTCCATTTTTCTCAAACGGATTGATTATTGTCAATTCTGAAATTTGTCTTTGGCTCCAATCTAATTGTATTTTCATTTTTCTCTCTGCGAAAAACGTTGTTTTAGTTATAGAAAATCTTATTCAGGTACTTCTTTATTCTTTAAATATTGATGTAATTATTAATATGATAATACAACTAAGTATCGCATGGATGCCAACCTTCTTAAAATCCTAATTCTTCCTTGGGAGTCTTCAATTAAAAGACAATTAGCATTGTCTATTTTCTGAAACAACTTAAAACTCCCAAACTTAATCTTGAGATTAACTTACTATTCTTATCCCCTCTGATTCAAGCAGTTTCAAAAATTAGGAGCATTATTCTAAAGTTCAGTTTCATATTAAATAGACAATTTATTGTCTACATATTAATAGTACAATATTTTTTACAATCTTGTTTGATTGAATTGGAAAAGCCATAAACTGCAAATATGAAATGACAAACATGATTTAATATTATTGTAATTATTAATAAGAATCTGTCTCTGCGAAGGAATCTTAACTTATTTAAAAATTTGATGGGAAGAATTTTTATATTATCTGTTCTTCCTCATAGTCGATTCAGACTCTTCAAAAAAAGATCCCCAAACCTCATTTCCTAATTATTTACTTTTGATATACGAATAAATCCTTTAGTTTCTCTAATAATTAGAAGAATTTAATGCGCTTCATTCAGATTGCTAGAAAACTACAGATTTTAATTGTATTCATACTCTTCTTTCTTAATTAAACTCAAAAGCGATATTTCAAATTTTCATCTGCACTGTTGAGATAAAAAAGAAAGATAATATTGCCCTTGTCGTCTAAAAATACCAGATCATTTTTCTTAACACATGCATTTAAATGCAATGATCTCACTGATAGAAGCGATTTTTCAATGAGATAATATCATTATTTGATTTATCTGCATTGATAATTATTCTAATCACTCAATACCTTGGAAAATGGTTGGTTCTAAGATTGAATCCAATTATGATTTAGATTTAGGAGGATATATGAAAGAAAAATCCATTTTGAAAGCTGTAGAATTATCAAGGATAATTAGAGAGTAAAGTTAACCATAAAAATCATAGTATTTCTAAAACACT
>Ga0302271_10001894_pt1 | contig 19506 bp, 12 predicted proteins | sample III_Bog_N1_1_FD_198767 | JGI IMG/M metagenome (GOLD analysis project Ga0302271, IMG submission 198767) | Peat permafrost microbial communities from Stordalen Mire near Abisko, Sweden - III_Bog_N1_1 | ecosystem: Environmental > Terrestrial > Soil > Wetlands > Peat | place: Sweden: Abisko...
AGCTAAGTGAGGCAAAAGAGGAAGTTACATTGGCTGTGTCTGAAAGAAATACTCTGAATGAAGGGTTAAAGAAGGCGTAAGATGAATTGAAATAGGTTTAAGATGATGTTTCAGCAGCTAAGAAGGTTATTGCGTTGAAAGACAAGGAAATTGTTGTGAAGCAGACTGAGTTAATGAATGCTTAGAGATAATTGCAGGATGCTCACCACAACGCAGGCACACAGCAAGAACAATATACTAAGGAGATACTCGAATTGAAAATGAAAACCACAGAGAATCTAAGTGAAATTAAAAAATTATAAATCGAAAAAGAAGAGAATAGTGTGTAATAGTCAATAGCTTATGATGAAATAAGCAGATTGAAGAAGGAACTATAAAATAAAGAAATAGCATTCAATGAATAGAAGGCTGAAGCTATGAGAATATCAGAAGAAAATATTCAAAAGTATCAAGTTTAATTGTAGAATTTGAAAGTTATTATCGATAAATAGGTCAATGAAAACAAAGAACTTGTAGGGTAAAAATAAAAATTAGAATAGGAGAATTAGTAGATTTCGAAGCATTTAGAGGAAGTTAAACTCACTCAAGAAGAAAACTCCAAGACTATTAAGTCAATCAATGGACTTATTCACACAACGAATTAAGAAATTATTCAAGGGAGAAATAGAGAAGAGGAATTTAAGAAATAAGGAAATGTCTTAGAATCTCAAATAAGTAAATCCTAAGAGTAGTTATTGACATAATAGCAGCTCTTTAAGGAAACATAAGCTGCTAATATGTTAAAATATGAGTAACTTTAAGCAGAAACAGCATAGAAAAGTTAAGAATATTAAAAATAACTGAAAGAACTTCAAGAAACAATTGGAAAACTCAATAAACGCATAAGTGAGATAGAATTAGCTCTCCATGAGAAAGAGAATAATATCCAAAAACTTTAAAAGCAAATAGCCGAACATGACTAAGAGAAACTTGCTATTCTTGTTGAGCTATCTGAATCATAAGTGGAATGCTAAGAATTAACTAAACATAACAAATCATGTACGCAGAAGATTATCGATTAAGAGAATTAAAATGAGAATCTAAGTTAGCAGATAATTAGTTTAAAATAATAAACGGACATTGTCAATAAGGACAAAGAAAAATCAAAGAAAGCAGACAGCAAAGATATGAAGAAAAAGGATGTAGAACAAGAGAAAGATTCAGGATAACTGGTAGAGTTAAAAAATGAATGCGAAACGTTGAAATAATAAATAAAAGTATAAGCATCTGCGTTGAGCAAGTTAGAAGATTTAGAAGAGAGAATTCAACTCAAAACAGAAGAAAATCTCATTCTGCAATAGATGATTAGATAAATAGCTCCAGTGTAGGATGTATCGAGGGTAACACATTAAGACAGAGATTAAAAGGAAAAGGCGTAGAAATTATCTAGGATTTTAGCTGTGAGATATTTATTGAAAATCAAAGAGATAAAAGATGTAACAGGTAAAAACAAGAATGTCGTGGAATAGCTGACAAATTAAATTGTCTAATTGGCTGAGATGAATGGGAAGGTGGTCAGTTAGCACAATTAGTTTGTGAGTGATCAAAGTAAGTTTAAAATTTAAATCGAAGCAAAAGATGAAGAAATAGATAGCTTAAATGCGGAATTTAGGGAGAAAGTTACAGCTTTGACATAGGAAAATGCTGAACTACTTAGATAGCTTAGGACGAAGTAAGCTCAAGTGGATATTTCATCTGGATAGCTTAAGCAAACGCTCATGAAATTATTACTAATACAAATTGAATTTAATAGAGTCACTCAGTTGATTTCTACTAAATGAGCTTGTTTCATAAAATATTTACATAGACTTTTAGACGTCCAAAAAATCTTTTAGCATACTTTTATCATTTTTTAAAAGATTATTTTACACTACTTTATTATCTTATTCTGAAGGGAACAACACACAACATCATACATACTTCAATATTTTGATAAATATCAGCATTTTGAGTAGTCGAACCCGCAAATAAACGAAGTCAGCAACCATATTGCGATTGCCACGGCTAGAATAATAGCCAAAGTTATTTTTTTGTTCTACCACCACATGTGTCTGTGCACTCCCTTGGCATTCTTGTAAAGCACAGTTGAGACGTCTTTCATGCTTTCTGTTCTTTTGACAATGATGTCGATGCTTTCTCCACGCTGGAGGAGTTTCTGTAGATCCTGTTCGACTACATCCTTCAAGCTATCAACGTTTTCGCGGAGAGTTATCAGATTGTCGCACTTTGAGGAGTTGTAAAACTCATAATGTCTGAGTTTTAAAAGAAAAAGGGATTTGAATAAACTTTATGAAAAGCACTAGCTATGATTTATCCATATTTTGTAGAATGCAAATGCACAAATATTAATATTTAAAATAAAAAATCATGATTTCTGTTTGTTTCTTCCATTAATTCTGCAATAAAATAGAACCAAAGCGGATTATCATTGTTGGATTATTTGGGTATTCATTCTTATCTACTAATTGGAGTTTTGAGGAATATTGCATATTTAAATGGCTTTCAACAGAAAAATGATGATTTCTTGAATTTTATAACAATAATCGAATTCAACCATCTTTTTTCAATCCCAATACAACTCATCAAGCCAGTTTTCATTCCTCAGAATATTTATCTTAGATATGTCATGAACATTTAAGAGCTAAAAATTACATTTTTGTGAATATTTTCCCTTTCTTTTTTATCAAAAAAGAAATGCATATTTTGACTCTTACTTTGAAAGTTCATTGGAGTAGAATCGATCGAAGGACTATGCAACTGCATTGTTTATCTGTTATGATGGGAATTTCGCTGTAAATTCCTATTTGATTTTATTCAGTGAATCAAACGCAACTCTTTACGGGTAATCTTAAGATGTTAATGCAATAAACACCAACTGATCACTAGAATCTACGAAGAATTTCAAGTTGCTCAAATTCAGTTGTTCTCTGCGATTCGGCGTAACATGTGGTAAGATCTCGGGCATACGGGTTCTGAAATTACCCTCATTTTTAGTGTAATCTGTGAGAATTGTTTCACCACGAGCTATACAGAAGTAAAAGAGCTTACCGATCATTGTTTTCTTTGCTAATATGTTGATTTATCTTTATAATGTGTTGTTTTTCCAATTATTTCTAATCAATTTTTTTTTGTTTGTTTAAAATTTCTTCTTGTTCTTATTCTGTGTTTTATTTCCTCAATATTATTTTTTCAATCCCTCACATTAGAGGAGGGGGTTTACTGCTGCTTTCCCTGAGGTGATGGGAACTGTTAAAGCACTGAAAAGAAAGTTATTTGAAATATCTCATCCTTTTTTAGAAAATATTTGTTTATGTAAGAAATAGTGTATTTTTTATATAAAGTGATGAAAGTGGTATATTAATATGAAAGATATCTTTTAACTGTAAGCTATTTGGAAATCAAAAGTGTGAAAATACTTATTTTTAATAAAAAAAAGAATGTTATTATACTATTGATTTTACAGATTGAAAAAAATAGACTCAAAAGAATAAAAAGAAAACATTGAAAGTGTTTCAACAAATCAAATATTATAATAGAAGGTTAGTTGTTATTTTGCAATTTTCAAGCCTTTTTTTTAATCTCCATTTATTGAAGTATTTCAAGTATCACAGCATAATCATTTAATTGATATTTTCAAGGGGATTAACTTAATTTCGTCTCCTAGTTTTGCTGTTTCTGTTTTAAAATGCTTTAATTATTAGATTCACGATTGAAAGGTGGTTAAAAAAAATAAAATAAATCTAAATCCTAGAGATCTGAATTCATATGATTATCATAACTATCTTGCAACTAGCCTAGTACTGCAGTCATTGGATCCGTTATCATTATCATTCTAGGACTTGAAATCGAAGGGTTGTTCGATGAAGAAAACGAATTGCACTACTTAAAATCTTAATTTAATTTCTCCATGGATGGAGTCTCAGGTCTATTTAAATCACTTATTTCAAGACTACTCCTATTAATTTAGTTAATTTCTTCTTTTTAAAGGTATTTAGGTGTTTATATTTCATCTGTTGATGGATATTACCTAAATTACACATTTGATAATTATTAGCTGTTTTCTTCAGACATTCCTTCTTCAACTTCATCTTGAGACAATTCATCATCATCTTCTTCTTCTTTAATTTAAATATCATTGTATTGATTTTGAAGCATGTTTTAGTTGAAAATAATCGTCTAAGCAGGAGGAATGAGCTAAAACAGATCCTTTGGATTGTCAAATACAACTTAAATCTGTCTTTACTATCCATCTAATTTGACTTTACCTTGACTATTCAACCTTCTTCTCTTCTGATCTGCATCTTGATCATTTATATTATATTCTTATTATTTTAGATCTTCTCTTTACATTTATTCTACCTTTTCTGCAGGTAATTTACTTTTATTCTATTTTTTCATTTTAATCATGCTCAGAATCTCATCTTCAACGTCTTTTTATGCTTATTTTTATTGATCTTCCTCCTCCTCAGAAGAAGAGACTAATTTACTCATTTGATTTGTTAGTTAAACTTAAGACTACAATAACGATAATGATCTCGATGACATCTACCCATTATTATTATTTTCTGTACTTAATCTTCCCTCTAATTCTTTGAATTATGTGATTAATTACTGTTAGTATTCATTTTTAGCCTCTCGCTTAGTTTCTTTGAATAGCTTTCCGATTTCCATGTCAAATTTGTTTTACTCTCTTCGGTGTATTTTGTCAATAACTTTCGATGATTGTTCGTTTTTTATGGTTTTATTTTTGTTTTTATCTTGTTTTTCTACCATTCTTATTTCGATTCTGCTAGAGTAGTTTCTTTCGTTCATCTTATTGCTTGATTCTCCGAAAATATCAACTTAAGAAGGGGAAGTTAATTATGGTTAATAATGCTAGGATTCCCCTATTCCTAACCCTCCAACAAATCCCAAAGATGTTGAGGATTTTAATTCACCACTTCTTTGCTAATTAGGGCTAAAGGATTCTGCAGTGGCGTTGATTGTATCTCTTTCTGAAGTGTTCAAAATTGTTCATAAATAGTTTAAAATTTCTAAATTCATAAAATTGTCAAACATAATACCTGTTATGAAAGGCAATTAAAGAAGTATTTCGACATTTGATCTATTTTCTGGGATGAACTGAAGTGTGCTCTCCAAGAACTGCTTGCAATCTGTGCTGAGATGATCCGGAAAAGTAGGCAAGTCTAGCCAAAAACGAACGGATATTTGGTGTGCAATTCTACTCCAAAAAGAAGGAATTCCAAAAAAGCATGGAAGAGTGACAAAAAGTGAATAACTATTTTTTTCGAAAAAGATGTAAATTTGGAGTAGATTTTGTTTCGTTTTGTCTATTTTTCATATTCCTTACTCCCTTGCTTGATGTGCTGGGTGATTTATTCGGAAGGTAAGCCGATCAGCTCAACATAAGGTGGCTGAGCTGTAAGCATCTCGATCACTAAGCATCCTAAACTCCAAACATCAGAGAGCGTCTTGTTAAGATCTTCATTTTCAAGCACTTCAGGAGCCGTCCAGAATGGTTTCAAGTTATTAACATACCCTAATCGTTGAGAAGATGTTTGAGATTCAGAACTATCTAATGGTTATTTATTTTATTTAGAATCCGCTTGTTTTTCAGATTAACTACCCTAAAAAGCATCTTTTTAATGAAGTTTTAATATCCCAAAATCAGTTAATTTAAGTGTTCCATCTGTGTCAATGAGAATATTGCCTCCCTTGATGTCTCTGTGCAGAATATTATGATCATGGAGATAGCTCAAGCCTTAAAGCACTTGGTATGTAAACTTAGCAACAAGTTTTTCATTGAATTTCCCGAATTTATTCAGCATTTACGTCACAGACCCTCCTGAGACAAATTCAAAGATGATATTGATACCCTATCCATCTTCATCGAGTTCTGTAGCGATATATTTCACAATGTTGTGATGAGAGAGTTTCTAGTATTCGACAATCTCCCGTTGTAAGGAGAGCACTTCTGATTCTAGGGATTCTCTCTTTTTGTGCTTCCGAATTGTTTTGAGAGCATAGAGTTATCCTGTGTTAACATCGAAACATTGGTAAACTTCCCCTTGCGAGCCTTGATACAACACATGGCCCTTTTTGAAAATAAGCCCTCCAGTCATTTGCTCTTTTTCCCTGACGCATGCACTACGGATCAGTAGATCATCAGTATTCGCAACCAATGTTGAGGATTTCTTAAAACCTAATTTGACAAAAAATTAGTACAAAAAATGAACGCTAAAAACGATGATTTTCCACATAAAATCTATCACAATCATTATCTCTCTTCCTCTATTATTCCATAAGTAAATTATTTTATTTGCCTTACTGTTACTGCTTCTCTTGCTGCGAGTTTTCTGAATGTTGCTTGGAGAACCAGATTTCTTCTTTTTATCTTTTGAGCTTTTAAGATTTTGTTTCTTCAAGCCGCATTCACCTTAATCAAGAGGTGCACATGCTACTAATGCTTAGTTTACTTTTGATATGGTATCGGGAGTGACCTTAAGTGACTTTGATCCACATATTCCCATTTGTTTGTTTTTCCCTTCGAAACTGAGTTCTTTTTTAGAACTCTTCAATTTTTGTGTTTAATTAAATTTTTTTTTCTTCTGAAAAGCGAAATAACACACACAAATATCTCTTTTTCAGATCTTTCTCCTTTCGAGCACCATCGGGATGTGTAAACATATCCTTAATGAGATTATATTGGATACTCTTACAGCCTTGAAGGAGCTTTTTAAGATAATTATTACAGACTTTTATAAATCTTGAAAAATCCTACTAAATCACTTGAGATTCATGTAAGTCATAATTTATCTACTTCGAATACTTAACCATCCTTTTAGCCTGAAATATATTTCTTCTTTGATAAGTTAGGTTGAATGAATAACAACTAGGCAAATATTTCAAATCTATTTTAATAAACAAAAAATTCAGGTAAAAAGACTCGAAATTTGAAGGGAATCTATTCTAGTTATTTTCTTAATTCAAAAGAAAAAATAGACATTCACAGTTTTGACGCTCGAAATTAATATTATTAACAAATTAAGGCCTTGTTTCTAGTGTGTAATGTGCGGTCGTGATTCGATAAGAAATTATGGATAAAATTGAGAGAGATCTTTTAAAGTCAGTTACACTAAATATTAAACACATAATAACACAAAATGAACCAAAAATATAAAATACACAAACAATCTTATTTCACTACTGCAAGCAAAATGGAGGAGATTTGCTCATTTTTTGGAATTACTTTTAATAATTAATACCAAAATTTTCAAAAAAATCTAAAAAAGGGTCAAATTTATCCAAACTGAATAGATGGATTAGAAAGGATAATTCAGCTTTTCCCATTTTGTTTCACTTTTCTAGAAGGACTAAGAATCTTCGGAGAGCTCAATTACCCAGAGGAGTTCTTTTAAATGGATTCTTAGACATATTCCTGTTAGCTTGAACCCTTTTGAGATTAGCGAACCTTGGCAGGAGGAGAAGTATATGCAGTTAAAATATTCGAAGTAGACACTGTAACCGGTGATCTGTAAATTTTCTAGTTATGCTTGGAACTGATTTGATTTGAATTCAAGTTGGTCGGATAAATATTTGAGTTCGAAGAATAACCGATCAGAGGTTCAACTCTTTGTTTTGTTTGTTTTCTTTGTGGGGCAACAGAATTATTGGAAAAGGCCTTTTGAAATTCATTTTAATCTGGGAACTAAAGAATACCCATAGGACTTTGAAGATTATTTCCAATGCTGCTTTTGCTAGGATATCTATTTGAAGGGGACATTTCTCTGGTGAGAGGAGTTGAGTTGTAAATAGTTGGATATATTTATGATATTTCTTCTGATATTTGCTGGTGTTGTCTAGAATTTTAAGCGTGAACTAAATTAAACTCAGGCTGGTTGTTTATCCGTTGATTGTGATGACTGAAAGAGTTAGAGATTGTTTAATTTTGTGTGAGATATTCGAGGGCTGGGCGAATTTCTGATTTATTCTTAATATGTAACATATCCATCACAGAATGCAATATTTCAGAATCCTCGTGTTTCAGTTACATAACTTATACCTAATTACTTGAATTTATCTATTCTGGATACTTGCCGCTGCTCTTAATCGTAACGTAGTCTTCCATAATGAATTTCAGCCATTTCCATGATTATTTCAGATTTTCTTTTTCTTTCTTTTAGTTTATGTTTTCACAACCAAATTCCTTATCTTTTCTAGTTTCTTACTTTCCATTCCACACTCCACTTTAAAATCCATTGTTATCTTGACCATTTCCATTCCCATCGGAAGTACATCTCCTGACCATATCAGTTATGCAGGCAATAAATCTTTTTTCTTAAGACTTCGTTTCTTGAATCTCTCTTAATTAAAAAAAAGCTTCTTCAAGAGATTTCACTCCCATTTCTTCAGCAATTAGTAACCCATATCGCATATCTTACTAAGTTAAATTTGTTTCATAAGGGAATTATTCCCTTTGATGTTGAGTTAATTCCATTAAAGTATTTTTGAGAGCTGCATTTTCTGCTTCACTTTTAGCCAATTTATCAGATAATTTTACAACCTTGAGATGGCATCGATAGTTGATATCTTCAAGCTACATTTAGAACTTTTCATCGAGATCTTTCTTCACCATTGATATATCCTTTCCTTGGTAATTCTTAGTCTTGAGATCCTTAAAGTTCTCTTTTGAATTTACACCTTCTGAATTATTAGTCTTTTTGACCTTCTCTTTTTCTTTATCCTTAACCATGTTCTTATTCAAAGATTTATTACTTGAATTCTTTTTATTATTGTTTTGAATGTGCTATGCCTATTACTGAGACTGCTAGGATAATGATTCTCTTGTTTCCTTTGTATTATGGGTTCTTTTCTTTGAAAGACTTGATCTTTTACCTGATTTCTTAGATAATTCAGGTCTCTTAAAATTCATATTTTTATCTGAATTTTCAACTTATCCTTCTAAAACACGAACTGAAGTAGTATGCTCTTTCTTGTCTATTGTCTTTGCATACTAATTAGCCTTGAGATAGTTATCAGAGTAAGATTCTGAACCATTGTTCACTTTGTCGCTTTGTAAGGTTCTTGGAAGGTCAAAAGTCTAAAATTCTTAGAATTATGGTAGTTGATTTCTTTATTCTTGTGAAAGTTCTAAGTATTCTTGTTATTGCTACTACTGTTGTTAATTTTTATATTATGCTTCCAATGTTTATTAATGTGGCTGTAACATGTCTTATTCTGTTCGGAATTAAGGCTAAAGTTATGCAAGATTTGCGTGGTGATTATTATGCAAGATATTATGCTTAAGCTAAATTAGCTTCTGTAATTCTTATCTTTCCAATTCCAGCTGTTTTAACTGTTGCAAGCTATCACCATGGTTTGCATCTGCAGAAGTTTCATTGCCATCCCGATAACCATATCTGCTTTTTGTGTCTGGATTCGTTTGAGTTCTATTTAGAAGATCATTATTTTGTACCATTTTAGCACCATCTCCATCATCATAATCACCCTTACCCTCAAGAATGTATCCATTTTCTCCTCTAATACCTCTAATTTTCTAATCCTTCAACTCGAATTTAGACACTCTATTAGATTACGTTTGTTATTCTTCCTGCTGTTGCTGCTATGATTGCTGATATTTTGCAACTTCAACGTTTTATGTTGTTTTAAGTTTCTCCAAATCTTTCCTGGCTAATGCCCATTCTTATTGCAATTCTAAATTAAATTATTTCATTTTTTCAAGCAATTTGCTTGATTCTCTGGTCTTTGCCTCAGGTAAGGTAGAAAATGTTTCAGTTCCTGCTAGTTTATTCACTGAATTGTCTAGTTTAGAATTCGAAATCACACCTGATGATCTAGCATTCGAATTCCTCTTTATCTCAACCAAACTTAACGGTTCTTCAAAAGCATCCTCCTTGTTGTGCCCTTGGTACCCTTCATTCTGTTGCAGATATTATTCCTCATAGATATTAGTTCTGTTTCCTGGAAGGGTATTATTATTATTTTATCCTGATTTTAAGAATCTTTCAAGAATCTCTTCCTTTCCTTTGTTCTCTTTATTACTATTTTCAACAAGAGTGTCATCTTCAACCCTATTACTGTAATTCTTTTCAGCTTCTTTGTTAGCTTAAAAACAGCCATCTTCTTCTTCTCTATCTTGCAGTTCCTTTCCAGGGTAACTTTATAATTAGTTTAACTTAAATTTCTCTTTTTTCTCATTATCCGCATTCTATCCTACTCTCCCTATTGATTTATCCTATTTATCCTAAAGAAACTATTCCTTTTCTCTTCCAATTCTATTATCATTATTATTTTCTTATGCTCTCCATCCAGCTATTCCACAATATTACTTGATTTTTTGGAATTCATCCATTAAATCTGAAATATTTTCCATATTTCCAACCGCTGCCTAATCCTTTCTAGACAACATTGATACTTCCTTAAGAAAGCTATCTTCACCAGTTTCCAGCCTTTGATCTTTTGCGTCCAGCGAATCCTCAGAATAACTATTTTCTTATCCAGAAGGGCTTTAGTCAATGAATCTCGCTAATTGTAATCTAATACCATTTTCTTCAGCCAGAATTTAAGCAGAAAGTCTCTTTTTCTTTGAGGCATCACCTGATTAGTCGTATTACCAATCTTCTATAGTCTCAGTTTACTGCTTTGATGATTATGGGTTTGAGACTTATCTAGAGAGACATCCACTTTTCACAAAATCTCCATAGGATTTTGAAGATTCAGATTACTTCATAGACGTTGAATTTGCCAAGCAAGAACTGGTATTTTTTATCGTTTTTGGAGAAGAAGACGAATCAAGATGCTTAGGAGAGGAATCCATTTGGGTTCCTGAAAAAGCAGAATATTTTTCTGGAGATTCTCTAGAAGATTGAGAAGATTCTTGGGATAAACTTGACCTTTTGATGGATGAAGTTGATTGCTTGCAAGACGAACAAGAGATCTTCTCCTACGTGCAGGAGAGTCGATCTACATCATCTTCTTCTTTGGATGATTGCCATTTTTAATTAGATTTGATTTCTGGAAGATTAAAGTTTTATTTAAAATTAATATTGTTTTCATCTTCTTTTAGAGCTGCTTAGATCGTTTGAAATCGTAGTTTATCCAGTGGCTAATTAAGGGATGCTTTCTATGATAATAGTGTATCTTCATGTTAGTGCTGAGGTAATATTTGGGTTGAACATTCTCTATTGTCTTCTTCGAGACTGGAATCTGCTACCTATATGTCTTCAGCAGCATGATCTTCCATAGAATCTTAACTCCTAATTGAAATTCTAGAACAAGAATTATTGCTATCATTGTCGTCTTTTCTACTCCGACTATCCTCTAACTCAGCATGATTCCTTGAGCTCCCACTATGATTTGATATTTCATAGTCATCTAACTTTTAAGAATTCAGATAAAATGCTGATTGTGGATCTTTTTAGCATGGGATTAAATTTGTTCCTTGTGGAGCTGTTGCAATGTTAAAAGATGTTTCCATAACTTCGTGATAGATTGGCAGAATAATTGAGTAGAATCTTAAGTATAATAATTACTTGGTTGCGATGTACAAGGGGGGGTTAAATTATGGTTTCAGGAGAAATAAACTTGAAGCTTTTGTCTGATTATCAATTTTAAAGATTAGTTGTTGCAGTAATACAAGCAATTAGCTATAGCAGGGAGAATATTCAACCAAAGGAAGGTTTTAGTGGCTGTTAATAGGACTCTACTGTATCTTCAAAGGTTGCTAGCAAGTATTTTTTGTGAAGTGATGAAGAGAATAACAATCCTAATCTAGAAATTTAATGATAGACTTGTATGTCTGTATAATTTGATTTTTTCTTTTTTGAAAATTGTTTTGTGATGAATTTTCTGCTTTGATATGCTGACAAAAACCAAATAAGAGTTTGAGATAAAAAAGCTAAGATTATTATTGTTGTTGCATGTTGTTTTATCATTGTCTTTTTTAATTTATTTCCTTATTTATCCCCTTTTATTCCCATTTAAAATTACTTTTTTTAAATTTCTAAGCAGTTTCAAGCAATTTATTTATTTGCAGACTGCTTTTCAACACAACAAATATCTTTCAAATCTAAATTGAATACAATTAATAAAGTGTATTTGCTTAATTAATTATTTGGTTCATTATTTCTCTCTCATCTTGAATTTCCAGTGAATCAAATTTTTGTCTTCTACTCATTTATCGATGATTTTTTCTTATTTTAATCTTGAATCTATCCTGATTTTCTAAGTTATCAGCAAAGACAAATAGAATCTTCATGAACCAATTTTGTTATTTTTGAATGAATCTAGTTCCATTCTCTGCTATTGTTAGGTATGAGCTTTCTAAGGCACAAAGAGAGATTAAGATGCCTCTTAACCTTCAGCTTCGTGCTAGTATTATCTTCTTTCTCCAGTTTGCAATCCTTTTGGATAGACTATCATTGGATCTTTAATGCTGCTGCTATTGCTACTGTTGCTTTTATTCTAAACATATTATTGTGGAGGTGAATTTGGAAATTATTATCCCAAATTTAGATGAAGATTATTCTACAAGAATTGATTGGATGTAGAAATAGGAACAAATTAACTGGAAGATGAAGATGATGAAACAGGCAGCAGCCTTCGTTAATGATCTTATTAACCAGACAAATACTACTATTACTACTAATACTCCTCCTATTCCTTGTTTTGACAACTCATTGCATGATCACCATTTATGAGTGGGATGTCACTAACAAAATTACCCTAGTTTCTATGATTGAATTGTGCTTTTAAAGAATTCATAGTAGGATACATTTAAGATTATTCTTGTATTAATTTTTCATGTTAAAACTACTATTTCTACATGACTATTTGCTATTATTTTTGAATATCCTAAGGATTGATTGCAGGAGGTGATATTTACATGTGCTTGAGTTCATTATTAGAATTATTATTACTATTGTAGAAATCTCTTTTTGAAATACCAGCAGACTCCAAAAATTGATGGAAATGCGCAGGTTAAGCCTAATAACTATTAGAATTAGCTGATTCTACTTGTGCAGTTGGTATTTGAGAATATATCTAATTGCTGTTGTTGTTGCTTTGGAAAAGAGAAACAAACGAGGATCCACTTTTTTATTGCTTCCATTTAGTAGATTCTTCGATTTCAGCTATGTGCTTAGGAGTAGCTCCAAGAATATTAGCATTCCCTTGGTTATGATGCTGCTAGTTGCTGCTAGAGTTGTTTGAGAAAAATTAATCTTTAATACTATTGCTCTTGTTGTTGTTGTTGTTGTTGTCTTTGATGATTTAATTACTTGATGGAGGCTTATTTGCACATTGTGAATTTAGAATATAACTGTTATTTTAGCTGCTTTCTGAAGACACTGGGACACTCCTAGGTTCTAATGGTAACGTATTTGACTATCCGTGTAGTGGTTACTTAGCTTGTTTCGGGTTATTGATGTTTGATTCAGTTCCTGATGTTGTTGTTCCCTTGATAAAGTTAGATTAGTCTTTTATGGTATTTTCATTGCAATTCGTTTGATTCTCTATTCCTTGAAAGATAGGGACATTTTCAAGATACCCTTATTGATTATTTGTATGGGTCATTGGATAGTTTTGTTAATATGGAAGACGGCTTGTTTAGTAGTTGTTGTGATTGTGTTACTGCTACAATGGAAAATAATTATTGTGTTGGATATTGGTGTAATAACCTCCCTTTGATAATGTAGTTTAGCTGTTACTTTTGAGATAAGAATTAGGATTTCTAGAGAGAATATTATTACTGTTGTTGTTATTGCTACTGTTTGAACTTTGATTTATTGAATTAGATCGCGATTACAGCATTTGAATTTCACTTGCACTGTGCTCTGATAATCTTGGCCGAGCTGAGACTTCCCTCCTAACTTGATCGTCTCTTAGCTTAGATTATCCATCGAGGGGATGTCTCTCTCGTTGGGTTGCTCTTACCAATACATGTGTTTCAGTAGCAAGATTTTTATACACTAATGAAGGAGAAGATTAATTTGTTGTTTTTGAGATATCCCTTTGAGGGTAAGCGGCCTAGTTTTATCTTGATGAATGCCTTGATTTGTCTAACGCAAAGATTGGTTTGGTAAAATCACTTTGATTTACGGAGAAAAATGCAGATTAATCAACTTCAGTTCTGCATGAAGTTATTCTACGGGTGTTTTGGATATTTCCAGGTGCTTCTCCATTGATTCGTGGTTTCTAAATCTTATCTCTAAGACCTAATTTGTTATTAGTCAACACTTAGCTATCCGAATCCTTACTTGCTTCAGATAGAAGCCGATCTTCACCTGTTGTAATTAGATTCTTGTTGTTACTGGGGTTGCTGCTATTGCAACTACTGTTGTCTTTTGCGTTAGTTAAAGATACTTAAGGAGTAGAAGATCGATTTGAACTCCGACTTCCTGTCGTCGGTAACAGTCTTTCTTAATGATTGATAGATTTAGATTGCTGTTGAGAAAAAGAACAAAAAAACAAAACTTTTTTAAGAATTTTAAACCATTTTGTGTTTTAATAAAAAAATAGAAAACAATAAAAAAAGGTAATTTATACTCTAAGAAGTAGGTCAGTGCTAAGGAGAGATTGCTTAAGCATTTGGATTTCCGAATGAATCTTATCGATATTCAATTTCTAAGCAGATTTCGAAGATGCCTTCTTTGAATTCATTCCAAGAGGAAAAAACGTACTGTCCGTTTGATACTATCGCTATTGGATTTGTGTATACCCAGGGAATTACTCACTAGCAATCGATTCTCTGTGACTTTATTCAGAATATTATCTATCACTTGGATTGAGATTTCTAAGAGGAGGTGCCTCCGAATTCACACTTAATTCCTTCTGCAAAGGACTTAAATCGCAAGGCTAGGGTTTTTCAGAATGGAAACTACCTCGCAGACGAACTGGAGGGCTTAAGAATTGTTTCTATTGTTGGGAATAAAGTTATTGTTGTTATTCTTATGTTTTTTAGTTGGCAAGTTCGGCGTCTCTTAGATTCGGAGTTGTAAGATGAGATTGCTTGCTTCGACTTTAAACTGAGTTGTGGGCAGAATTTACATTTTCCTAATTCGATTCCTGAGTTGAGAGCCACTAAGCTTTAGGATTAGCCTGTTGCAGTTGCTGAGATAATTAGTTTTGCGAAGGATAATTCAAATTTTATTACATTTACTCTTGCTATTGTTTTAATTCATTTTATAACTTTGCTATCTGTACCATCTCAAACTTGTTTTGCTCATCTTATTTCACTGTATCTTTCTCAGTTTACACTATTTAATTCTCTTTGTTAATAACTCTGTCTTCTCTTTCTTGCAGTCTATCTTCTTTATCGAAAACTCTGTCTTCCCTCTGTTGCACTCTTATCTCTCTTTCTTTCACTTGACTCATTTTCTCATCGATTTGTCTTGCTCTTTCCTCTAAATATTTCGATTTTTCTTCATTTAACCTCACCCTTTCCTTTATTTTCTCTTTCGATTCTCTCAACATTCGAAGACTCTCAGATTTACTATCTTCTGATTTCTTGTGCAGTTCTTCTGTTAACTATGTGACTTTCCTTTACGATTCCTAATATCTCATCTCTAATCCACTCTTCTCTTCGACTAATTTCAACATCTACCCTCTTAACTGTTAAATCTCAGTAGCATGCCGTGATTATACGTCCTCTAAAAGTTATTTGCTGATGATTTCCCTGTTGATTGAAGAATTCGTTCTTTTCCTTTTTTTGTTCTCCTGTATACCACTCCCTCCAAGTTTATTCTAGCTAGAGTTGTTGCTATCATGTTCCTCTTTGTCTTTTTATTTATGTCTTTTGTCCTAGCCTGCAACATAAACAAATCTTTATCTAATACAACATTTTTTTGTTTGTTTTGTTCTAATTACCTCCTTGTACTTATTGAGCTAAGTCTTCAATTTACTTCTTCAATCTCATGTATCCGTCCATTAATTGCTAACCAAAATACCAAAACAATTACTTCCCCTCTTAGGATATCTTTTATCAAAAGACTAAAATCGTTACTTCATTATTCTCTCTAGGCTCTTATCGAGAAGATTATTCCATATTATTTTTCTAATTTGATTATGCTTTTCGATTTTCTTGTGTTCTACTATAACTCTCATCTGCTGGTTTTCCTAGAAACGCAGAGGATGTAGAAGTGTCTGTGAGATCTTCTCCTTAGAGGAATTTCTCAAAATATTTTGATTGAGGGACTCTTTCTGAGTATGGATTGACTTCTAACCCACTTTCATCGCTTGGATCGAAGAGTTATTGTTTACTTGAGCTGCTGGAATATTCTGACAGTACTCTTCCTCCAAATAGCTGCTAGCAATCTGCCGAATCGGAGACATCTAATCGTCTCAGCTACGATCGGAGATCAATATCTGTAACGTTCCCAATCAAATCAGCAATAAACGCACTTGTAGCATTATGTCCATAAGGTTCGTCTTCTTCGATGATGGCACTCATATGCGGCAGTGAAGAGCATTCTTTTTCAGTACTATTCATTATTATTTTTATGTGTATTTGTGTCTTTCTGCTTGAAGTTAACTTACAATTAATATTAAATTCTCTTAACTTTAATTAGTCAGTTTTCCACTTTCTTTTCTTTCTTTTTTCATTTTGAATGTCCATAAAGATAATTACATATTGTTTAAAGCGTTTATTTTGTTAGGAGTGTAAGATTCTATGCTAGATTGTGAAAAAACTTAACAAGACAAGTGATTTTGTCGTGAAATGTTTAGATTTTTAAAAATTCTAAATTTACTTTTTGGGTTTATTCTCGTTGGTTGCTAAAATAAAATCTCAAATTCATAGCAAAGCTAGCGAATTCGAAAGTCATGCAACAAATGATACAAATACAGTTATGTGTCAATTAATCTATTCACATATTAACACTAATTTTATTGTACCTAGCCATAATTACTCCTCTGATTGCGATGTATCTCGCTCCCAAATAAGGAATAAACATAAAAGAAATAGTTGGAAAGATAATCCTCTAATTAATTATCTTAACAGTTTTAAACAGTATTATTAGCGAAGTAAATAAAATAAGTAGCAATTTAAAGTATAAGAAATACTAGCTAAGATGAATCTTTATTTGTCTATGAGATAATGCCATCTTTGGAAGATTTAATTGTAGAGAAATTTTTGAAGAGTTTTGCAGTTTTTATTATTATTATAATTATTATTTGTATTATTATTGTATGCTTAATATCTCTCTCTTCCTCTTCCTCATTCTTCAAATAACGATTCCGACACTGTAAACATTTTAATAAGCTTCGAATGGATCAGCTGTGCCTATTTTGCTCCCTTCCGGTTTAGCAAATGTTCTGTTTGTGTCATATTCACTCAATAAATCTTAAAAGTGTATTTTCAGTAAGTTAGCAAACGCTGATTTATTTTCAAGATTCAACGCAATAGTTGCAAAATCAAGTGACGCAGCTTTTAGTCTAGTTGTCAAGATCTTAGCGTCACCCGTCGGCTCCGCTGCAAGGTTCGAAAACATCTATGAAAACTCACTGCTAAGCAACGAGATCTGTAGTTTATATGTCAGTAATTGAAATTGAGATAATATATCGGAGGATGATTTCAACACAGCTATGAACCTTCTAGCTCGTTAAAGTAACCCACCAACAGCATCTATTAATCTAGCTAGCGAAAGTCGCCCAGCATTCAAGCAGCATCGCTCCGCAAATAGAGCAATAAGAACTAGCATTAATCCAAATAAGCAACACTCGGTACCGAACACGCTAACTTAAATCACTTTCACTGCACCGACCTTGTGTTTCTCATCGATTCCAGTCATACTCTGCAAGAAACTAGCTACTAACTCTTCGAAGGATTCCAAACGAGAAAAGCAAGCAAAGAATTCTTCAAGTGGCGTCCCACCAGCACTGAGCTAACCTGTCACATAAGAGCGAAGATCGTTAAGGATCTTCACCTTTTCAAGTAAATAAGCCGAGTAGTTCAGCACGATATTGCTGCCATTACTATAAATATCCTTAACAGGTTTATTACCATCAATCTACTCGTTATCTTTAGTAATGTTTTTATTGACATTCTCTGCTGAGTCTATTTCCTTACTTGAGTTCGTTAACTCATCATTCTAGCTGGTTTATTGTACTTATTCAGTTGATTATTACTAAGAGGATATTGATTTAGTGGAGGCTACTAAACTAGATTAATTTTATGACAGTGACGACTATTTTTGTTGTGCTGCTGGATCAATCAGAGAGTGATTCATATTACTAAGCTCAACATTATTAGCATACTCAATAAACCCATGCCTATCGAGGAAGTAGTTCATGATCCAAGCAGATATTTTACGCTCATCTTATGCTGTCCAGAACATTTTCTAATCAGCAAGCATATCTATCACTAGTAGCACTTTTAAGCTTAGCGAAGATTAACCTTATCCTTCTCCTTTGGAAATCTCTCGTTTATCTTCTTCTTATCTTGCTTCTTCTAACTTACTCTCAAAGATCTACTCTGCTTTGAGCACTCCAGTTTCGATGTCTTAGTCTAAAATACCGTTGACGATCCGCAATAGATGTTTTTCTTTAGGGATATCGTCATCGTTTTTTAATGTTTTCTTCACAGATCGTTCATATTTTGTACCTCCATGTATCGTAGCCTGGATGCCACGCATAACCTTTTTGAGCATTACCAAATATACAAAGAAGCGAGATGCTATCTTAGATGTTGTAATGGAATATTTGTTGTTGTGGCTCTCTTTTCTTTTACAATCTCTTGATCTGAACTGTTTCTCTTAATCTTTTTTTTGTTTTTGTTCATGCACTAAAAGGTGTTTTTAAGACTTTTTAGAAAATTCCTTCAATGAATCCATTTAATTGAGCAACTCATTTCTCTCTCATATCCAATAAAAATCCATTCATTAATATTTCCCTATTCACTATTCACTGGACTATCTGTTTTAAGCAAAAAAAAAGCATTCACATATCCTAACAAAATATGGTTGATTTTTTTATGGATAATATATTTTCAGATTATTATTCATTTTCATTTCAAATCTGCTATCAAAAAGACACACATTCTTATTTCACATATTACAATCTTAAGCGAATTAGAGCATCAGTACCTGTATTTCAATCAGATACCCATGCTGATACACATATTTTTATTCTTGTTGAAATCATACAATTTCTCCAGTATATTTCTTTCTGAGTCTCTATTTCTCCCACTTCTTGAAATCAATAATGAATTATTCTTTGCGCTAACAACAAAAAGCGCGATCAGTGTGTTTCTATTTCAGAGACATTGACAATAAAATCAAAAGAAAGAATAATTAATCTTAAAAAACAACTAATATCCTTGATTTTACAATAAAAATCTATCTTGAAATCCAATTATGGACTTATCATCTGCTAAATTTCATCTTTTTGTTTACCCAAAATAACGTATTCAATTGTTTAAATCATATTGATTAGGTTGTTTGTCTTTTAAGA